>Ga0310345_10000421_pt1 | contig 66416 bp, 60 predicted proteins | sample HC15DNA20500_MG_FD_204667 | JGI IMG/M metagenome (GOLD analysis project Ga0310345, IMG submission 204667) | Marine microbial communities from station ALOHA, North Pacific Subtropical Gyre - HC15-DNA-20-500_MG | ecosystem: Environmental > Aquatic > Marine > Oceanic | place: Pacific Ocean: North...
CGGCCATCAGGATGTTGGCGTGCAGGCGGGTGACGGCGTCGTTGGTCGACTTGGAGTGGCTGGTCAGCAGGGACCAGACCAGGTCGTCGTCGATGCGCATGCGGCACAGCAGGGTGTTGCTGGAGGCCATCTTCATGATCTGTGCCGGCGTCAGGATGGCCAGCATGTTCGCCGCGGCTTCCGAGATGCCCAGGCGGAACAGCGCTTGCTCGCGGTCCGCACGGACGAGGCTCTGGGCCAGCATCAGGTAGGACAGGTTGACTTCGCGGATTTCCATCAGGATCTGGTCGGCGTTCATGGTGGGCTCCTTGGGGGTGAGACGGCTAAAGCGTTTGAAGGGCGGGCTTGTCGGTTCTGTTTCGCTTGTCAGCGAAGTTCGTCGCTGGCATGGGATGAATTCTGTGCACCGCCCCACGTTTTCTGAATAGGCTGGCCGCTGTAAGACGTGTCGGCTGCGTGCTGAGCCTCATGTCAGAAAAAATCCGACAAATGCGTCCCCGTGCGGACAGGAGAGGGGCAAACACCGCGCAGAAAAAAGCCCGGCTTTGCCGGGCCACTCTCATGGGGTGAAACGGTGGGCGCCGGGAGGGCGCCAGGGTGTGATGGATGTCTCAGCCCGAGCGAGGCAGGGGCGTCAGCAGGCGCTCGCCGCCCGGGAAGCTGTGCCGCACGATGCGCCTGAGCACGGTGAAGAACTGCCAAGCCAGAGATCCGGTGTTGTAGGGCACGCCATGGCGCAGGCACACGGCGCGCACCGCGGGTGCCACTTCTGCGTAACGGCGGGCGGGCAGGTCGGGGAACAGGTGGTGTTCGATCTGGTGGCTCAGATTGCCCGTCATCACATGGAAGAGCCGGCCGCCGCGCAGGTTGCTGGAGCCCAAAATCTGGCGCAGATACCAATGGCCCCGGTGTTCGTTGGCCACCGCATCGGCCGGAAAGAGCTGGACGCCATCGGTGAAGTGCCCGCAAAAAATGACGACGAAGGTCCAGAGGTTGCGGATGACGCCGGCCAGTGCATTGCCCGCCAGCATCGCCAGGAAGGCCGCACCGGCCGCCTGTGCGGTGCGGCCCAGGTGGGTGGCTGTGTCAGGGTCGATGGCGCCTGCGCTCGGTCGCAGGGCGAACGCCGCCATGCCCAGCGCCGCCGCCAGGAGCGGCCAAGCCAAGAAGTCCCGCCGGAGTTGCATCGCCATCTTGGCGCGCGCGCGGGGCCACAGCGTGCGCATGCGCGCCTGCGTGGCCGCGCGGTCGGTGCGCAGGCGCTCGAACTCCAGGTTGTGGATGGCGATGGCCCACTCGAACAACAGTGCCACCACAGCCGCATAAGGCGCCTGCACCAGGTGGCGGGGCTCCCAGGGCGTGTCGGCCGACAGGCGGAGCATGCCGTAGCCGAAGTCGCGGTCCACGCCCGCCACGTTGGTGTAGTGGTGGTGCATGTGGTTGTGGAAGTCGCGCCAGTCTTCCTTGGCGCAGGCGCTGTCCCACTCGTGCGACTTGCCCTCGAAGCGCGGGTCGTTCATCCACTCGTACTGGCCGTGCATGACGTTGTGCCCGAACTCCATGTTCTGCAGGCACTTCGAGAGGCCCAGCAACACGGCGCCCGCCAGCGCGGCCAGACACAGTGATGGTGCCGCGGCTGCCAGGCTGGTTGCCGGACCGCTGCCCATGGACGCGGCCCAACACATGGCCGCCAGCAGGAGCACCAGCCTGCCGGTGGCCTCCAGACCGCGGATCACCCACAGCAGCCGGACGATGTAGCGCGCATCGTCCGGCCCGCGGCGCGCCATGGCCGCATCCCGTATGGCGTCGAGCTCGCGCGCGAAGGTGTCCAGGTCCACGCGCGCGTTCAGACCTGTTCAGGCAGCACCGACGGCACTTCGATGTGCACCGCCTTCTGGCCGCCGCCCGGCAGGCTGTAGCGCGCGATGCGCTTCATCACGGTCCAGAGTTGCCCCAGGAAGGAGCCCGTGTTGTAGGGCACGTTGTATTTGGCGCAGACAGCGCGCACACGCGGCGCGATCTCGGCATAGCGGTTGCCGGGGAGGTCGGGGAAGAGGTGGTGCTCCACCTGGTGGGACAGGTTGCCGCTCATCAAGTGCATCACACTGCCGCCGCGGATGTTGCTGGAGCCGAGGATCTGGCGCAGGTACCACTGGCCCTTGGTCTCACCCTCGATGGAGTCACGGCTGAAGGTGTAGATGTGCTCGGTGAAGTGCCCGCAGAAGATGATGGCCCACGCCCAGATGTTGCGGATGAAATTGCCCGCCACGTTACCGACGAGCACCGCGAGCGCAACCTCCTGCGATTGCCCAAAGGGCGCCGCCACCACCGCACCGACCAGCGGCCAGACGATGTAGTCGCGCTTGACGATGCGCCACATCTTGGCGCGCACCAGCAGCCACTGCGGACGCACCTCGGACCACTTCTTGCGCCCGATCACGACCTTGTCCATCTGCATGTCATGGATGGCCACGAACCATTGGAAGAAGGACGCCAGCACCAGCGTCAGTAGCAATTGGAAGGGGTGCAGCCAGCTCCAACGCAGGTCGCTGGACAGGCGCAGCAGGCCGTAGCCGAAGTCTCGGTCCTTGCCGATGACGTTGGTGTAGGTGTGGTGCAGGAAGTTGTGCGAATGGCGCCATTCCTCTTTCGGGCAGGTGTTGTCCCAGTCGAAGGTGTCGCCATGGAACTGCGGGTCGTTCATGAAGTTGAACTGACCGTGCATGACGTTGTGGCCCAGCTCCATGTTGTCGATGATCTTGCTGACGCCCAGCAGGGCGGCGCCCAGCAGCCAGGTCGGCGGGAACCAGCCGAACAGCAGCAGCGCACGGCCCAGGGTCTCCGTCACGCGGACCAGGCGCTGGATGCGGCGGATGTAACGCGCATCCCGCTCGCCCACGGTGCGACGCGTTTCATCGCGGATGGCGTCGAGCTCGCGCTCGAAGGCCAGCATCTCGGCGGCGTTCTTGGGGCCGATGTGGACGGCACGGTCCACGGCGGGGCTCAAGGTGGCGTTCAAAGGGTGGCTCATGTGTGTGCTCAGTTCAGGGATTCGAGGTCGAGGTCGCTCAGGGCGGCGCTCACGCACAGGCGGATGGGCTGACCCTCCCCGTCGATGCGCTGGCCGCTGCCCAGGTCCTGGACGCTGCCGCGGTGCAGTCGGCATGTGCATTCATGGCAGATGCCTTGGCGGCAGCCGTGTTTGATCTGGAAGCCGGCCTGTTCGCCAGCCACGAGCAGGGTGATGTTGCCTGCCGCATCGAACTCACGGCTCTCGCCGTCGCGGCGCAGCGTGACGTGGTGGCGCGTGTCGGGGTCGCCCGATGGCGTCGGCGCCGCAAAGGCCTCAAGGTGCAGCAGATGGCTGACGCCCGCATCGGCCCAGATGCGGCGCGCCGCGTCCATCAACGGGGCGGGGCCGCAGCAAAAGGCCGCGGCGGTGGTCCACGACGGCACGGTGTCTTGCAGCAGGGCTTCGTCCAGCGTGCGGGTGCGCGCAGCCTCGGGGTTGAGGATGGGCGGCGTGCGGCCATCCTCCGGCGATGCGGGGGTGTTCACCGTGCTGTCAAGGGGCACGTAGGTGAAGCTGGTCCAGCGCTGTGACAGCTCCGTCAGCTCCTCGGCCAGGATGCGGTCGCGCAGGCTGCGTGCGAAGTACAGCAGCGTCACGCGGGTGGCTGGCGAGCGCTGGCGCAATTCCGACAGCATCGCCATGCAAGGCGTGATGCCGCTGCCTCCCGCGATCAGGACCACCTCCGGGGGTACGGGGGTGGGCAACACGAACTCGCCGGCCGGGGGTTCGACATCGATGATGTCGCCGGCCCGCAGCACTTCGTTGATGTGGTTGGAAACCAGGCCGCCAGGCTGGCGCTGCACCGTGATGGCGATGCAGTCGGGCCGGCCCGCAACGCGCCGCGGCGAGTAGGCCCGCCGGTGGCGCACACCCTGGATGGTGATGCCCACCATCAGGTACTGCCCCGCCTTGAGCGCGGGGAAGGCGCCACCGACCTGCAGCACGAGCGTCGAAGCGGTGGGGGTCTCAACCACCTTGTCCACCACCCGCGCTTGCAGGCGGTGCACGCGCAGCAGGGGGTTGAGCAGTCCCACGGTGTCGTCGAACGCCATGGGGCTGACCCCCAGGTGCGCCAGCCAGGTGGAAAGCCGCTTGGCTGCCGCGGCCGACAGCGACGGTGTGGGGGTTTCGGTCATGGGTACTCCGGAGACAAGGACGGCGGCAGTCGCACAAGGATGCTCCTAGGGTACGGACGCCGCCGCTGCCGCCACACAGGGGAACTCCTTGAAAACCACTCGCTTCCCCTCAAACGAGGGGCGTTAAACCAGAACAATGCACGGTCAAAGAGGGGCCAACGGTGCTGTCGGGCCGCGGGCACAATGGGGGACAGATCAACAGGGCCGCGGCCCGGAGGTGCTGCATGGCGAGACTGCCGCGGCTGGGGGTGGCCGGCTGGCCCCACCTGCTGGTTCAGCAGGTGCACGATGGCCAGGCGCTGGCCCGCGACGACACCGACCGCCAGGCGCTCGCCGAGGCCCTGCGCGACGCGGCCCGCGCCCACGGCGTCGCGGTGCATGCGTACCACTTCGGCGAGTCGGCCCTGACGCTCTTGGCCACGCCCGAGGCGGCCGACGGCCTCAGCCTGCTGATGCAAGCCGTGGGGCGCCGCTACGTGGCGGGCTTCAACCGACGGCACGGGCGGCAGGGTGGTCTGTGGGCCGGGCGCTTCCGCGGCACGGTGCTCGATCCGGCACGGTATGTGCTTGATGCCATGGTGCTGGTCGAGACAAGGGAGGCCGCGCCCCAGGGCGGGGCGCTGTCGTCTGGGGCGGCGTGGTCCAGTGCTGGTCACCACCTGGGCTTGCGCACCGACCCCCTGGTCTCTGACCCGGCCGCCTTCTGGGCCCTGGGCAACACGCCCTTTGAGCGGCAGGCCGCCTGGCGTCAACGCCTGGCCGAGGGCCTGCCTGCAGCCCGCAGCGCCGAACTCACGCAAGCCATGCACAAAGGCTGGGCGCTGATGTCGCCCGAGCAAGAGGCTGTGTTGTCTCAAACCTTGGGGCGGCGCCTCTCGCCGCGTCCGCGCGGGCGGCCGCGCAAGGCGGTGGACTGACGTGCCGGCGCCGTTCACCCGGACGGGCATGTGACCAAGGTGTGACGGTTTGTGCGCGGGCCATGGACCATTATGATCTGACCCTATTTTCCATCGGGTTCAAGCGCGGGTCAGTTGTTATTTGTATCTGACCCCATTTATTAGCGCTTGTGTCCGGAGAACAGCGGCAGTATCCTCCGGGATCCCCCGCGTTGTTTTTCCACACCTCTTGCTGGAGCGCCCTCATGAGCCAGGCGACTTCGGGAACTTCGTTCCCCATCTTCCCCGTGTCTGACGCTGCCGCCACCGCGACATCCGCTGTGGCCACCCGCCAGGAAATCCAGGCTGCAGCCGACGTCGGCCTGTACACCAACGCCGAGCACGACGCCTGCGGCGTGGGCTTCGTGGCTCATATCAAGGGCCAGAAGGCGCACAGCATCGTTCAGCAGGGTCTCAAGATCCTCGAAAACATCGACCACCGTGGCGCCGTCGGCGCCGACCCGCTGATGGGTGACGGTGCCGGTCTGCTGATCCAGATCCCCGACGAGTTCTACCGCGCCGAGATGGCCAAGCAGGGCGTCGAGCTGCCCCCGCCGGGCGAATACGGCGTCGGCATGATCTTCCTGCCCAAGGAAAGCGCTTCGCGCCAGGCCTGCGAGCAGGAAATGGAACGCGCCATCAAGGCCGAAGGCCAGGTGCTGCTGGGCTGGCGCGATGTGCCCGTGGACCGCGACATGCCCATGTCGCCCCTGGTGCGCGAGAAAGAGCCCGTCATCCGCCAGGTCTTCGTGGGCCGCGGCCCCGACATCCTGGTGCCCGACGCCCTCGAGCGCAAGCTCTTCGTCATCCGCAAGACGGCCTCCAGCAAGATCCAGAGCCTGAACCTGACGCACGGCAGCGAGTACTACGTGCCCAGCATGTCGTGCCGCACCATCATCTACAAGGGCCTGCTGCTGGCCGACCAGGTCGGCAAGTACTACCTCGACCTGCGTGACGAGCGCGTCACTTCGGCTCTGGCCCTGGTGCACCAGCGCTTCTCGACCAACACCTTCCCCGAGTGGCCGCTGGCCCACCCGTACCGCATGGTGGCCCACAACGGTGAAATCAACACCGTCAAGGGCAACTTCAACTGGATGCGCGCCCGCGAAGGCGTGATGAAGTCGCCCGTGCTGGGCGAGGATCTGGCCAAGCTCTACCCGATCAGCCTGGACGGCCAGTCCGACACCGCCACGTTCGACAATGCGCTCGAGTTGCTGACGATGGCCGGCTACCCTCTGGCCCACGCCGCCATGATGATGATCCCGGAAGCCTGGGAACAGCACGCCACCATGGACGAGCGCCGCCGCGCCTTCTACGAGTACCACGCTGCCATGATGGAGCCGTGGGACGGCCCCGCCGCCATGGTCTTCACCGACGGCCGCCAGATCGGCGCCACGCTGGACCGCAACGGCCTGCGTCCCGCTCGTTTCCTGATCACCGACGACGACCTCGTGGTCCTGGCCTCGGAATCCGGCGTGCTGCCCATCCCCGAGAACAAGATCGTCAAGAAGTGGCGTCTGCAGCCCGGCAAGATGCTGCTGATCGACTTCGAGCAAGGCCGCATCATCGACGACGAAGAGCTCAAGGCCCAGTACGCCTCGGCCAAGCCCTACCGTCAGTGGATCGAGAACGTCCGCATCAAGCTCGACGCCATCGAAGGCAGCGGCGCTGTCGGTGAATTCGGCGAGTCCCTGCTGGACCGCCAGCAGGCCTTCGGCTTCACGCAGGAAGACCTCAAGTTCCTGATGGCCCCGATGGCCCAGAACGGCGAGGAGGCCACCGGCTCCATGGGCAACGACTCGCCCCTGGCCGTGCTCTCCGACAAGAACAAGCCGCTGTACAACTACTTCAAGCAGCTGTTCGCCCAGGTCACGAACCCGCCCATCGACCCGATCCGCGAAGCCGTGGTGATGTCGCTGGTGTCCTTCATCGGCCCCAAGCCGAACCTGCTGGACATCAACGCCGTGAACCCGCCGATGCGTCTGGAAGTCAGCCAGCCCGTGCTGGACTTCAACGACATGGCCCGCTTGCGCAACATCGAGAAGCACACCGGCGGCAAGTTCAAACCTTACGAAGTGGACATCACCTACCCCGCACAGTGGGGCCATGAGGGCGTCGAAGCCCGTCTGGCATCGCTGTGCGCGGAAGCTGTGGAAGCCATCCAGAGCGGTCACAACATCCTGATCATCTCTGACCGCAAGATGGACCGCGCCCACATCGCCATCCCGGCGCTGCTGGCACTGTCGGCCATCCACCACCACCTGGTTCGCAAGGGCCTGCGCACCTCGGCCGGTCTGGTCGTGGAAACGGGCACCGCCCGCGAAGTGCACCACTTCGCCGTGTTGGCCGGCTACGGCGCCGAGGCCGTCCACCCCTACCTGGCGATGGAAACCCTGGCCCAGATGGCCAAGGACCTGCCGGGCGATCTGTCCGCCGACAAGGCCATCTACAACTACATCAAGGCCATCGGCAAGGGTCTGTCCAAGATCATGTCGAAGATGGGCGTGTCCACCTACATGTCCTACTGCGGCGCCCAGCTGTTCGAGGCCATCGGTCTGAACAAGCCGCTGATCGACAAGTACTTCCGTGGCACCCCGACGCAAGTCGGCGGCATCGGCGTTTTCGAAGTGGCCGAAGAAGCCATCCGCAACCACACTGCGGCCTTCGGCGATGACCCCGTGCTGGCCAACATGCTGGACGCTGGCGGCGAATACGCCTGGCGCACCCGTGGCGAGGAGCACATGTGGACGCCGGACGCCATCGCCAAGCTGCAGCACAGCACGCGCTCTGGCAAGTTCGACACCTACAAGGAATACGCCCAGCTGATCAACGACCAGTCGCGCCGTCACCTGACGCTGCGCGGCCTGTTCGAATTCAAGATCGATCCGGCCAAGGCGATTCCCGTCGAGGAAGTCGAGCCCGCATCCGAGATCGTCAAGCGCTTCGCCACCGGCGCCATGTCGCTGGGCTCCATCTCCACCGAAGCCCACTCGACGCTGGCCCTGGCCATGAACCGCATCGGCGGCAAGTCGAACACCGGCGAAGGCGGCGAGGACGAGAACCGCTATCGCAACGAGCTCAAGGGCATCAAGATCGCCAAGGGCACCAAGGTGTCCGATGTGATCGGTGCTTCTCGCGTGGAAACCGACTACGAAATGCAGGAAGGCGACAGCCTGCGTTCGAAGATCAAGCAGGTGGCCTCCGGCCGTTTCGGCGTGACGACCGAGTACCTGGTGTCGGCCGACCAGATCCAGATCAAGATGGCCCAGGGCGCCAAGCCCGGTGAAGGCGGCCAGCTGCCAGGCGGCAAGGTCTCCGAGTACATCGGCAAGCTGCGTCACTCGGTGCCGGGCGTGGGCCTGATTTCACCTCCGCCGCACCACGACATCTACTCGATCGAAGACCTGGCTCAGCTGATCCACGACCTGAAGAACGTCAACCCGAAGGCCGACGTGTCGGTCAAGCTGGTGTCGGAAGTGGGCGTGGGCACGGTGGCTGCCGGTGTGGCCAAGGCCAAGGCCGACCACATCGTGATCGCCGGTCACGACGGTGGCACGGGCGCATCGCCCTGGTCCTCCATCAAGCACTGCGGCACGCCGTGGGAACTCGGCCTGGCCGAAACCCAGCAGACCCTCGTGCTGAACCGCCTGCGCGGCCGCGTGCGCGTGCAGACCGACGGTCAGATGAAGACCGGCCGTGACGTGGTCATCGGTGCGCTGCTGGGTGCCGACGAGTTCGGCTTCGCCACCGCACCGCTGGTGGTCGAGGGCTGCATCATGATGCGCAAGTGCCACCTGAACACCTGCCCGGTGGGCGTGGCCACGCAAGACCCGGTGCTGCGCAAGAAGTTCTCCGGCAAGCCCGAGCACGTGGTGAACTACTTCTTCTTCGTCGCCGAAGAAGCGCGCCAGATCATGGCCCAGCTGGGCATCAAGAAGTTCGACGACCTGATCGGCCGTGCCGACCTTTTGGACACCAAGAAGGGCGTCGAGCACTGGAAGGCCAAGGGCCTGGACTTCAGCCGCGTCTTCGCGTTGCCCCCGGTGCCTGCCGACGTGCCTCGCCTGCACACCAGCACGCAAGACCACGGCCTGGACAAGGCCCTGGACCTGCGTCTGATCGAGAAGGCCCAGCCAGCCATCCAGCGTGGCGAAGCGGTCAAGTTCATGGAGCAGGCCCGCAACGTCAACCGCACGGTGGGCGCCATGCTGTCGGGCGAGCTGATCAAGCACCACCCGGACGGCCTGCCTGACCAGACCGTGTACATCCAGATGGAAGGCACGGGCGGCCAGTCCTTCGGCGCCTTCCTGGCCAAGGGCATCACGCTGTACCTGATCGGTGAAGCCAACGACTACACCGGCAAGGGCCTGAGCGGTGGCCGCGTGGTGGTGCGTCCGAGCATCGACTTCCGCGGTTCGTCCACCGACAACATCATCGTCGGCAACACCGTGCTGTACGGCGCCACCGAGGGTGAGGCCTTCTTCCGCGGCGTGGGCGGCGAGCGCTTCGGCGTGCGCCTGTCCGGCGCCACGGCCGTGGTCGAAGGCACGGGTGACCACGGTTGCGAATACATGACCGGCGGCACCGTCGTGGTCCTGGGTCGCACCGGTCGCAATTTCGCGGCGGGCATGTCGGGTGGCATCGCCTACGTGTTCGATGAGGACGGTCAGTTCGCCAAGCGTGTCAACACCGCCCAGGTCTCGCTGGAGAAGGTGCTGCCCGCTGCCGAGCAGGCCGACGCTGGCATCCCGATGCACAAGGGCCAGGCCGACGAGGCGTTGCTGAAGAAGCTGGTCGAGGACCACCACCGCTGGACCGGCTCGCTGCGCGCACGCGAGATCCTGGACAACTGGGCCGCCAACCTGCCCAAGTTCGTCAAGGTCTTCCCGCACGAATACCGCCGCGCCCTCACCGAGATGGGCGCCAAGTCCGAAGCCGCCAGCACCATCGCCAAGGCGAAGGGCGACAAGGGCGAAGACGGCAAGGCAAAGTCTGGCAAGGCCAAGGCCTGAGCCACACACCAGGAGTGAATGGAAATGGGAAAAGTCACTGGCTTTCTGGAATTTGAGCGCCTGGAAGAGGGCTACGAGCCCGTCGAGAAGCGCGTCAAGAACTACAAGGAGTTCGTCATCGGCCTGAGCGCCGAGCAGGCGAAGGTCCAGGGTGCGCGCTGCATGGACTGCGGCACGCCGTTTTGCAACAACGGCTGCCCGGTCAACAACATCATCCCGGACTTCAACGACCTGGTGTACCAGGGCGACTGGAAGAACGCGATCGACGTCCTGCACTCGACCAACAACTTCCCCGACTTCACCGGCCGCGTCTGCCCGGCGCCCTGCGAGGCGGCCTGCGTGCTGAACATCAACAACGACGCCGTTGGCATCAAGTCGATCGAACACGCGATCATCGACCGCGCCTGGGCCGAGGGTTGGGTCAAGCCCCAGCCGGCCAAGGTCAAGACGGGCAAAAAGGTCGCCATCGTGGGTTCTGGCCCCGCTGGCATGGCCGCTGCCCAGCAGCTGGCCCGCGTCGGCCACGACGTCACCGTGTTCGAGAAGAACGACACCATCGGTGGCCTGCTGCGCTTCGGCATCCCTGACTTCAAGTTCGACAAGGCCCACATCGACCGCCGCGTCCAGCAAATGGAAGCCGAAGGCGTGGTGTTCAAGACCAACACCATCGTGGGCGAACTGCCCAAGGCCGGTGCCGGTGCCAAGGTCACCAACTGGGCCCAGACCACGGTCACGCCGGAGCAGCTGCAAAAGGACTTCGACGCCGTCATCCTGACCGGCGGCTCCGAGCAGTCCCGCGATCTGCCGGTGCCCGGCCGCGACCTGGCGGGCATCCACTTCGCCATGGAGTTCCTGCCGCAGCAGAACCGCGTCAACGCGGGCGGTAAGGTCAAGGAGCAGATCCGCGCCGACGGCAAGCACGTCATCGTGATCGGCGGTGGCGACACCGGCTCCGACTGCGTGGGCACCTCGAACCGCCACGGCGCCAAGAGCGTGGTGCAGTTCGAAGTGATGCCGCAGCCGCCTGAGCAAGAGAACAAGGAGCTGACCTGGCCTTACTGGCCGATCAAGCTGCGCACCTCGTCCAGCCACGAAGAAGGTTGCGAGCGCGAGTTCGCCATCGCCACCAAGGAATTCATCGGCGAAGGCGGCAAGGTCACGGGCGTCAAGACCGTGCGCGTGGAGTTCAAGGACGGCAAGTTCAACGAAGTGCCCGGCACGGAGCAGACGATCAAGGCAGACCTCGTGCTGCTGGCCATGGGCTTCACCAACCCGGTCGACACCCTGCTCAACGGCTTTGGCGTCGAGAAGGACGCCCGCGGCAACGCCAAGGCAGGTACCGACGCCGGTACGGGTTACAAGACCAACGTTGCCAAGGTGTTCGCCGCCGGTGACGTGCGCCGAGGCCAGTCCTTGGTGGTGTGGGCCATCCGCGAGGGCCGCCAGGCCGCCCGCGAGGTCGATGCCTTCCTGATGGGCGCCAGCACGCTGCCCCGCTGAGGCGGGCGTCAACGCCCCTTCGTCTGTTGCGTCCACCCCGCGGTGGGGCGGCAGGCGATCGGTGGATCCCCTATGATCAAGGAGCCGGTGATGTCACCGGCTCTTTTTTCTTGGCCATGTCACCCTCCGCACCCGTGCCTTCCGACGCCCCTGGCGATGCCAGCCGCCCGTTCATCGAACTGCGTTCGGTGACCTGTGGCTATGGCCAGCGCGTCATCCTGGAGGACATCAGCCTGAGCGTGCCGCGCGGTAAGGTCGTCGCGCTCATGGGCACGTCGGGCGGCGGCAAAACCACGGTGCTGCGCCTCATTGGCCGGCAGATCCTGCCCATGAAGGGGCAGGTGCTGATCGACGGCCAGGACATGGCCGCACTCGACGCAGAGGGCCTGATGGCCATGCGCCGCCGCATGGGCATGCTCTTCCAGCAAGGTGCCCTGTTCACCGACCTGACGGTGTTCGAGAACGTCGCCTTTCCGCTGCGCGAACACACGAAGCTGCCCGAAGCCATCCTGCGCGACCTGGTGCTCATGAAGCTCAACGCAGTGGGGCTGCGCGGCGCGCGAGACCTCATGCCCAGCCAGATCTCGGGCGGCATGGCGCGGCGGGTGGCCTTGGCGCGGGCCATGGCGCTCGACCCCGAACTCATGCTCTACGACGAGCCTTTCGCCGGCCTGGACCCGATCTCCATGGGCGTGGCCGCGCGGCTCATCCGCGAGCTCAACGACACCATGGGCCTGACCACGGTGATCGTCTCGCACGACGTGCACGAGACCTTCGTGATCGCCGACCACGTCGTGCTGGTGGCCAATGGCCGCATCGTGGCCCAGGGCACGCCCGCCGAGATGAGCGCCAGCAGCGACCCTCTCGTCAAGCAGTTCGTGCACGCCGAGCCCGATGGCCCGGTGCGCTTTCACCACCCGGCGACAGACGCCGGCCATGACTTCGGGGTGCGCGGATGATGCAGTGGCTCAACCCGGCGAACATCGGCTTGGCCGTTCGCACCAAGTTGGCCGACCTGGGCTACGCGGCGCGCTTGTTCGTGCGCCTGCTCGGCCTGCTGGGCACCACCTTGCGGCGGCCCCACCTTCTCACCGAGCAAATCTTTTTCCTGGGCAACTACTCGCTGGCCATCATCATGGTGTCCGGTTTGTTCGTGGGCTTCGTGCTGGGCCTGCAGGGCTACTACATCCTGCAGCGCTACGGCTCCAGCGAGGCCCTGGGCCTGATGGTGGCGCTCTCGCTGGTGCGTGAGCTCGGGCCCGTCGTGGCGGCGCTGCTGTTCGCCGGTCGCGCCGGCACGGCACTCACAGCGGGCATCGGTCTGATGAAAGCGGGCGAGCAACTCGCGGCCATGGAAATGATGGGCGTCGACCCGGTGGCCCGGGTGCTGGCACCGCGCTTTTGGGGTGGCGTGATCGCCATGCCGCTGCTCGCCGCCGTGTTCTCGGCGGTCGGCATCATGGGCGGCTGGCTGGTCGGCGTGGTCATGATCGGGGTCGACCCCGGCGCTTTCTGGTCGCAGATGCAGGGCGGCGTCGAGGTGTTTGCCGACGTCGGCAATGGCATGCTCAAAAGCCTGGTGTTCGGCCTGACCGTCACCTTTGTCGCGTTGTTGCAAGGCCATGAGTGCCAACCCACGCCGGAAGGCGTGTCGCTGGCGACCACCCGCACGGTTGTGATGGCCTCGCTGGCCGTGCTGGGGCTGGATTTCGTGCTGACGGCCATGATGTTCTCGATCTGAGGGCCGGCCAACTGGGAAGAACAAGATGCAAAAGTGGAAACATGATGTCTGGGTGGGTCTGTTCGTGCTGCTGGGCGCGGCAGCCATCCTCTTCCTGGCGCTGAAGGCAGGCAACCTCCTGACCCTGAATTTCGACCAGGGCTACACCGTGGTGGCGCGCTTCGACAACATCGGTGGGCTCAAGCCCAAAGCGGCCGTGCGCAGCGCCGGTGTGGTGGTGGGCCGCGTGGGCAGCATCACTTTCGACACCAAGGGCTACCAGGCCCAGGTCGAGATCAAGCTCAACCAAGGCGTCGTTTTCCCGAAAGACACCTCGGCCAAGATCCTCACCTCCGGCCTGCTGGGCGAGCAGTACATCGGCTTGGAGCCGGGTTACGGCGAGACCAACCTGGCCCAGGGCGACACCATCAAGTCGACGCAATCGGCCATCGTGCTCGAAAACCTGATTTCGCAATTCCTGTTCAGCAAGGCGGCGGACGATACTGGGCCCAAGGGGGCCGCCAAATGATGCTCGCTGTGTCGAAAACAGGTCCGTGGCGCCGGGCCGCGGTGTGCGCCATGCTGTTGGCAGGGGCGCTTCAGGGCTGTGCCACACGTCAGAACCCGGACCCGCTGGAGCCCTGGAACCGCCAGGTGTTCGCCTTCAACGAGTCGCTGGACGCCAACGTCCTGCGGCCTGTGGCCACGGGCTACAACGAGGTGACGCCGGAGCCGGTGCGCAACTCCCTGCGCAACGTGTTCAACAACATCCGCGATGTGTGGTCCACCATCAACCTGGTGCTGCAAGGGCGCTTGCGCGACGCCACCGTGTCGGCCATGCGCGTGACCATCAACACCACCCTGGGCTTCGGTGGTCTGGTCGACTGGGCCACGCCCATGCGCCTGGACCGCCCCAACGAGGACTTCGGACAGACGCTGGGTGTCTGGGGCGTCAAGCCGGGGGCTTACATCGTCTGGCCGGTGCTGGGCTCGTCCACGCTGCGGGATTCGGTCGGCATCCCGGGCGACCTGTATTTCTCGGCGTCCACCTTCGGTGAAACCGATGCCGCAGCGTTCGGCTTGGCGGGACTGCAGGTGATCAGCGTGCGCGCCGGCCTGCTCGATGCCACCGGCCTGCTCGACGACGTGGCTCTGGACAAGTACGCCTTCACCCGCGATGCCTACCTGCAGCGCCGGCAAAACCTGATCTACGAGGGCAACCCGCCGGACGACGAGGAAGACCCGGAAGGTGACATCGGCAACGGCCCTGACGCCGCCGCCAGCAGCCCACAGCCCGCCGCTTCTGCCCCTGCCCAGCCCTGACGGCACAGGGGCCGCATGCCGCACCGCAGCAAACCTGCGGTGAGAGAGGCATACTGTGGCCCAGATCACTGCCCAGGCAAAGGTTGTCTTCCCAGCGGGCGCCCCGCGCGTTGAGTGGAGGCAGGCCGTCACATCCAAGGAGCTCTCGATGCACACATTCCGCCACGTTCTGCAGCAATCGCTGCTGGCCAGCGCGCTCACCCTGGGCGTGGCTGTGCCGCTGAGCGCGCTGTCGGCCCCGAACGCCGCTGCCGCCGAGGCCGCCACCGCCCAGGCGCCTGACGCGTTCATCAAGTCGATCACCGACGAGGTGTTCGCCACCGTCAAGTCCGACAAGGGCATCCAGCAGGGCGACCTGCGCAAGGTCCAGTCCATGGTGGACACCAAGATCATGCCCAACGTCGACCTGCAGCGCATGACGGCCACCGCCGTGGGCCGCAGCTGGCGCCAGGCCACGCCCGAGCAGCAAAAGCGCCTGCAAGAAGAGTTCAAGACCTTGCTGGTCTACACCTATGCGGGCGCTGCGGCCCAGATCCGCGACCAGACCATCGAGTACAAGCCCATGCGCAGCCGCCCCGAGGATGCCGAGGTCGTCGTGCGGACGCTGGTGCGCAACAAGGGCGACACCATCCAGCTGGATTACCGCCTGGAGAAGGTCGATGGCGGCTGGAAGATCTACGACGTCAACGTGCTGGGCGCCTGGCTGGTGCAGACCTACCAAAGCAGCTTCGCACAGGAGGTCACCGCATCGGGCATCGACGGCCTGATCGGCAAGCTGGTCGAGCGCAACAAGCAGCTGGCGGCCAAGAAGGTGGCTGGCTGATGCTGCTCTTGCCTTCGGTGATCACGCACGCGGAGGTGCCGCACGTGCTGAGCCTGTTCACGCAGACGCTGAGCCAGGCCGAAGCGGCGGGCGGCGCGGAGGCGGCCATGTTGACGGTCGATGGCTCGGACCTGCGCCAGTTCGACTCCAGCGCCCTGGCGGTGCTGTTGGAGTGTCAGCGCATGGCTCGCGCCAAGGGCCGGGCGTTTTCGGTGCGCTCCTTGCCGCCCAAGCTCACGGAATTGGCCCGCCTCTACGGGGTCGACGGTTTGCTGCAATCGGCCTGAACCAGGCACCTTGGCGCGGAAGGACAGAGGGCCTCAGCCTTCCTCCGCCCAGGCAAAGCCGTCTCTCGCCACCAGGGCGCTGGCCGCCGCCGGGCCCCAGGTGCCTGCGGCGTAGGGACGGGGGCCAGCAGGGTCCTGCCGCCAGCAGTCCAGGATGGGCTCGACCCAGCGCCACGCCTGCTCTTGCTCGTCAGAGCGCACGAACAGGTTGAGCCGACCGGCCAGGGCGTCGAGCAGCATGCGCTCGTAGGCGCCCACGCGCTCGCTGGCGAAGGCCTTGTGGAAATCGAGGTCCAGCGACACGGGTGTCAGCGACTCCTGCACCGCACCTGCGCCCGCGGCATTCAATCCGCCTTGGGCCGCCATCAGGCGCAACTCCAGGCCATCCTCCGGCTGCAGCTTGATCACCAACTGGTTGGGCTGCTGTGCGCCGGGGAAGATGCTGTGCGGCGTCGGGCGGAAACTCACGACGATTTCCGCGTGGTACTGGCCCATGCGCTTGCCCGTGCGCAGGTAGAAGGGCACGCCGGCCCATCGCCAGTTTTGCACTTCGCAGCGCAGGGCCACGAAGGTTTCGGTGTGGCTGCCGGCAGGCACCTTGTCCTCTTCCAGGTAGCCTTTGACGGCCGCGCCCTGCACCGTGCCGGCTCGGTACTGGCCGCGCACCACATCGCGCGCCACCGAGGCCGCATCGAAGGGCTTGAGCGAGCGCAGCACCTTGAGCTTCTCGTCGCGGATGGCGTCGGCATCGGCACTCGACGGGGGCTCCATGGCGATCATGGTGAGCAGCTGCAGCGCGTGGTTCTGCACCATGTCGCGCAGGGCGCCGGTGCGGTCGTAGAAATCGCCACGGGTGCCCACCCCCAGGCATTCGGCCAGCGTGATCTGGATGTGGGCGATGCTTTCGCGGCGCCACAGGGGCTCGAACAGGGCGTTGCCGAAACGCAGCGCCATGAGGTTCTGCACCGAGGGCTTGCCGAGGTAGTGGTCGATGCGCAGGGCCTGGCGTTCTGTGAACACGGCGCCCACGGCGCGGTTGATGGCTTGCGCGCTGGCCAGGTCGTGGCCCAACGGCTTTTCCAGCACCACGCGCACGCGCTCGCCATTGAGGCCGCTGGCGCCGAGCTGCTGGCAGATCATCGGGAACAGGTGGGGGCTGGTGGCCAGGTACATGACCACGGTGTCTGCGGGCACGCCGCCTGCCCGGCTGGCCAGCCAGGTGCTCAGGCGGGCGTAGTCGGCCGGTTGCGACAGGTCCATGCGCAGGTAATGGACGCGTTGGGCGAATTGCGCGTATTCGTCCTCGTTCGGGCGTTTGGCGCTGTCGGCGGCCTGCAGGCGTTCATGCAACCAGGCGCGGTAGCTGTCGTCGGTCTGGTCGTCACGGGCCACGGCCAGGATGCGACCGTCTGCCGGCAACTTGCCGTGGCGCCAGGCCTGAAAGAGGGCGGGCATGAGCTTGCGCCAGGTGAGGTCGCCGGTGCCGCCGAAGAGTACGAGGTCGAATGACATTCCAACACTCTGTCATCGTTTTGGATTCAGAATTCAGGGATCAAACCGTTTTTTCATGACATGACGTCCCAACTCGAGCAGCTCAAGGCCCACACCACCGTGGTGGCCGACACCGGCGACTTCCGCCTGATGGCCCAGTTTGCCCCGCAAGACGCCACCACCAACCCTTCCCTGATCCTGAAGGCGGTGCAAAAGCCCGAGTACGCGCCGCTTCTGGCCGACACCGTTGCCGCCCACCGGGGCGCGACCCATGCCGACATCGTCGACGAGGTGCTGGTGCGCTTCGGCCTCGAAATCTTGAAGGTCGTTCCGGGCCGTGTCTCGACCGAGGTGGACGCCCGCCTGAGCTTCGACACCCAAGCCACCCTGACGCGCGCACGCCACATCATGCGCTTGTACGAAGCCGCGGGCGTGCCGCGCTCCCGTGTGCTGATCAAGGTGGCGGCCACCTGGGAGGGCATCCAGGCCGCCCGCGTGCTGGAGGCCGAGGGCATCCACACCAATCTGACGCTGCTGTTCGCCTTCGCCCAAGCGCGCGCCTGTGCCGATGCTGGCGTGCAGCTCATCTCGCCGTTTGTGGGCCGCATCTACGACTGGCACAAGAAGTCGGCTGGCCCCCAGTGGGACGAGGCCGCGCGCGCTGGCGAGAACGACCCCGGGGTGCAGTCAGTGGCGCGCATCTGGCGTTACTACAAGCGGCATGGCATCCGCACCGAGGTCATGGGCGCGAGCTTCCGCAACGTGGGCCAGATCACCGCGCTGGCCGGCTGTGACCTGCTCACCATCAGCCCGGAATTGCTGGCGCAGCTGCAGGCCTCCGAGGCGGCCTTGCCGCGCTTGTTGACCCCGCCGAGCTCGGTGGAGGCGCCCGAGGCGCCGCTGAGCGAGGCGGACTTCCGCTACCAGCTCAACGACGACGCCATGGCCACCGAGAAGCTGGCCGAGGGCATCCGCCTGTTCGCGGCCGACGCGGCCAAGCTGGATGGGCTGATCGACGCCTTGCTGGCAGGGCACGCCGCTGCGTCCGGCGCCGCATGAACCGCCACGAGCCCACGATGCGCGAGTGGTCGCGCTGCGACCGCACGGTGGCCTGGTCGGCACTGCGAGGTCATGCCGAAGCACACGGCCACGCGCTGGACTTGCGCCAACTCTTCGCAGACGACCCCCAGCGCGCCCAGCGCCTCAGCCTGCAGGCGCCCGAGGTCTGGGCCGACCTGTCGCGGGCGCACTGGGATGTCACCACGCACCGGCACCTGTTGGACCTGGCCCGCGAGTGTGGCCTGGAAGCCCGGCGCGACGCCCTGCTGCGCGGTGACATCGTCAACGTGACGGAGGGGCGCCCAGCCCTGCACACGGCCTTGCGTGCGCCGAAAGGGGCAGGGCCGTTCAGCCGCGACATCGGCGAGCAGGTCCACGCCGAGCTCGACCGCATGCTCGCCTTCGCCGAGGGCGTCCGGGCGCGCGCCGGCGGTGACCAGCCCGGCGACATCCACGACATCGTCCACATCGGCATCGGCGGCTCGGACCTGGGCCCGCAGATGGTGGTGTCCGCCCTCAGCGCCTGGGCGCACCCGAAACTGCGCCTGCACTTCGTCTCCAACGTCGATGGCCAGGACATCGCGGCATTGCTGCCCCGGCTGGACGCCGCGCACACGCTGTTCGTCATCGCCTCAAAGACCTTCACCACGCAGGAAACCCTCGCCAACGCCCGCACGGCCCGGCAGTGGTTCCTCGATCAGGGCGGCTCGGACATCGCCCGGCATTTCGTCGGCACCACGACGCAAGTGCAAACGGCCGCCGCCTTCGGCGTGAGCACGACCTTCGGTTTCTGGGACTGGGTGGGCGGGCGCTTCTCGATGTGGTCGGCCATTGGCCTGCCGATCGCGCTGGCCTTGGGCGCAGACGCCTTCCGCCAGATGCTGGCCGGTGCCCATGCCATGGACCGCCACTTCGCCGAGGCACCGCTCGATGCCAATCTGCCGATGCTGATGGGCTTGCTTGACGTGTGGCAACGCAACTTCATGGGCTACCGCAGCCGCTGCGTGGTGCCTTACAGCCAGAACCTGCATCGCTTGCCGGCTTACCTGCAGCAGCTCGTCATGGAGAGCAACGGCAAGGCCGTGGACGTGGCGGGTGAGCCGCTGCCCCACGCCACCAGCGACGTTGTCTGGGGCGAGCCCGGCACCAATGGCCAGCACGCCTTCTTTCAGATGCTGCACCAGGGCAGCGACGTGGTGCCGGTGGAGTTCATCCTGGTTCGCCAGCCCAGCCACCGAGATGCCGCTGCCTTTTCGCCCGCGCTGCGCGCCTCGCTGGCGCAACAGCACCAAACCTTGCTGGCCAATGCCCTGGCCCAGGCCCAGGCCTTGATGCACGGCAAGACCTTCGAGCAGGCGCTCGCCGAAACCGCCCCGACCGCTGCCACCGATGTGCCGCGGGAGGTCATCGCGCGGCACCGCACCTTCCCTGGCAACCGACCCAGCCTGACGCTGCTGCTGGACGCCCTCACCCCCAGCGCCCTCGGGGCCTTGGTGGCCCTGTTCGAGCACCGCACCTTCGTGAGCGGCGCCGCTTGGGGCATCAACAGCTTCGACCAGTGGGGGGTGGAGCTGGGCAAGGCCTTGTGCCAGGACCTGCTGCCCCGTCTCGAGAGCGGCGATGTCTCGGGTCTGGACGCCGCCACGGCGCAACTCTTGGCGCGCTTGCGCCCCTGACGAGGCGGGGGCTCAGGCCGTTTCGGTCAGTGCCTTGCGCATCTTCTTCATGGCAGCCGCCTCGATCTGGCGGATGCGCTCGGCGCTGACACCGTAGACGGCAGCGAGGTCGTGCAGCGTCATGCCGCCAGAGCCATCGTCGTTGACCTTCAGCCAGCGTTCTTCCACGATGTGGCGGCTGCGGGCGTCCAGGCTGCCCAGGGCGTGCTGGATGCCGTCGCTGGCCAGCCAGTCGCGGTGGGTCGCCTCGATCATGCGGGTGGGCTCGTGCTGGTCGTCGGCCAGGAAGGCGACCGGCGCCATCGGGGCGTCGTGGTCGTCGTCGGCCTGCGCTTCCAAAGCCACGTCGCCGCCGGCCATGCGCGTTTCCATCTCGATGACGTCCTCCGGCCGCACGTTCAGCTCGTTGGCGACGCGGTGGATGTCGGCCTCGGACAGGCCAGCGCGGCCCAGGTGGGCCTCATGGGCTTCGGCGGCTTCGCCTTTGTACTGGTGTTTGAGCGAGCGCAGGTTGAAGAACAGCTTGCGCTGCGCCTTCGTGGTGGCCACCTTGACCATGCGCCAATTCTTGAGGATGTACTCGTGGATCTCGGCCTTGATCCAGTGCATGGCGTAGCTCACCAAGCGCACGCCCTGGTCGGGGTCGAAGCGCTTGACGGCTTTCATCAGGCCGACGTTGCCTTCCTGGATCAGGTCGCCTTGCGGCAGGCCGTAGCCCATGTACTGGCGAGAAATCGACACCACCAGACGCAGGTGTGACATCACCAGACGCGAGGCGGCCTGCAGGTCGTTCTGGTCGCGCAGGCGGCGGGCGAGGCTTTGCTCCTCGGCGGCCTCCAGCATGGGGATGGCCTGCACCGAGCGGATGTACGCGTCCAGGTTGCCCAGCGAGGGCACCACGGTCCAGGGATCGCGGGAGACGATGGCGTTCGAGAGGGTCATCAAGGGGCTCCTTCAGGGGTCCTTCCGATGCATATTAGCACTCCTGCTGAGAGAGTGCTAAATCGGAAAAGTTCCCCTTTGGGAGGGTGGATGTTGGCGTGGAGGCCGGTGCCTGCGCGGAGCCTGGCGTTGCGGTGCCAGCCGACTGCCACAGCGCGGCCAGGGCTTCCTCCTCGTGCGGCGCCAGGCCCACGTCCAGCCACGAAGTGATGCGCTGGATGGCGCGCAGCCGGTATGCCAGCTCCAGGTTTGCCACGTGCAGCTCGGTGAGGTCTTGGCCCAGGAGCTCCCGCGGCGCCCACACGCCCAGCGCATGACCGGCCTGTGTGAGCTGGGCGAGCAGGGTGGCAGCCAACTGGGCGTTGTCCTGCACCCGGCCGGGCGGGCAGGTCGCGGCAGTGCGTTGCGCGGCCTGCGTGCAGCGCTCGATGCGGTCTGCCAACTGCCGGCTGCGCTCCCAGGTGTGGGTCGCGTCCAAAGAGCGGGTGCGAGGGGCATGGCCGCGCACGCGGCGGGCCACGTGGCTGCTGAAGGAGATGGCCACCGCGTCGAACTCACCCGGGATGAGGCGCAGGGCCAGGCTGCCGTGCTCCCAGGCATCGGCGATGGCGTCGCCCGTGGCGGGCTCGGCGCCATCGGCCACCCCGGCATTGCCGCCAATGACGCCAGCCAAGGCCTCCATGGCGCTGAGGCGGCAACCCAGCCAGGAGAGGTGCCGGGCACGCAGTGGGTAGCCCATGCCGTTGCCGCGCTCGTGGTGTTCGCCCACCGCCCGCGCCAGCGCGGCGGGGTGGTCGGTGAGCCGTGTCAGCAGCATCTCACCAATGCGGGGGTGGATGACGACGTGGCGGTAGCCGGCGGGCGTGAGCGCGTGGCCAGGCGTGAGCAGCTCCGGGTTGACGTAGAGCTCGCCGATGTCGTGCGCCAGGCCGGCCAGGAGCGCCAGGCGAAGTTCGTAGCGGTCGCTGCCGGCGTGCATGTACATGGCCCCGGTCAGCACCATGGTCTGGATGGCGTGCTCGAAAGCGTCTGGCCGGCTGGCGCGCAGGGCGGTCAGCAGCAATTGCAGCGCCGGGTGGAAGGGCAGGCGGCTCACCTCGGCGATGAGCTGGCTCGCCCAGGGCCGCAGTGCGTGCGCCAGCGGCCCGGCGCCGTCGAAGATGAGGCGGGTGGCCGTGACGAGGTCGGTGCTGCTGACGCCGTCCGGGGCCCGCAGGCACGCTTCGAGCGGCTGGCGCAGTTTGCGGTCCAGCAGGCGCTGCTGCAGGGCGTGAGACACCGGCTGGCCGCGCGCCCACAGTTTGACGCCGCGGTCGTCGCAGATGTCCTCGCTGGCGATGATCGGGCAGGCGTCACTGGCCTGCAGGATGGAAGACAGCGCGTGCGGGTTCGCCGCGCCAAGGTGAGGTAGCGCCTGTTGCATGTGGCAAGCTGCTTTCCAGCCCATGGCTGGGCGACGGCACGAAGGTTCCCTGAGCAGGTGCCGGTTTTGTCTGGCACCGTTGACCGGTTCGCCGACCCCTCGCTGCGCTCGTGCCAGACGCAGGGGTGTCGCCGTTGGTCAATGTTTGAAGCTGCACATGCAATGTGCATGCCACGGTTGATGGCGCACGCGTCGCGGCGTCGGGCCCGGCCACAGGGTCGGCCAGATGGACGATTCCGTCCATTTTTGGTGGGACGATGGGTCGCTTTGGGTAAACTCCAAGCTCCTCGGCATTCGGCGCTCTGGACCTCGCGCCCGACTTTCAACATGCACGATGCCGTCACCGGGCTGCCCATGACCGAACCCAAGGTGGTGGGCAGCTCCCCCGCTTTCCATCATCTGCTGCGTCTGCTGGACCGCGTCGCGCCGACCGACCGCACGGTGCTCATCGCCGGCCCGACCGGTTCGGGCAAGGAGGTGCTGGCCCAGCGCCTGCACCGGCGAGGTCGCCACCCCGAGGCCCCCTTCCTGGACATCAACTGCGGTGCCTTGCCGGAGCATTTGGTCGAGGCCGAGCTGTTCGGCCATGCCAAGGGCGCGTTCACCGGGGCGGTGGCGGCACACGCCGGACACTTCGAGCGGGTGGGGCGCGGCACGCTGTTCCTGGACGAGATCGGTGAGCTGCCCCTGAGCCTGCAGCCCAAGCTGTTGCGCGTGCTGGAAACGCGCTCGTTCCGGCCCGTGGGCTCCACCGAGGTCAAGCACTTCCACGGGAGGGTGGTGGCCGCGTCCCACCGGGACCTGGTCGCGCTGGTGCGTGAGGGCCGCTTCCGCGAGGACCTGTACTACCGCCTGGCGGTGTTCGTGCTGGAGGTGCCCGGGCTGGAGCGCCGCCGCGAAGACATCCCGGAGCTGGTCCGGCATTTCGCCTCGCTGCAGCCGCGGGCGCTGACGTTCAGCGAGGCGGCGCTGGCGCGCCTGCAGGCCCATGCCTGGCCGGGCCACATCCGCCAGCTGCGCAGCATGGTGGACCGCCTGGCCGTGTTGTCAGAGCACAGCCACATCACGCCCGAGGTGCTGGCGCTGCACATCGACGACACCCAGGCGGCAGCGCCCGTGGACGTCCAGGCGCTGGCCGATTCGCTGCTGGCGCTGCCTGGCGCCGACAAGCTGGCGGTTGCCGAGCAATTGCTCATCGACCGGGCCATGCACCTCGGTGGCGGCAACAAGTCGGCCGCGGCGCGCTTGCTGGGGGTCAGCCGCAAGGCGGTCGAGCGGCGCATCGCGGCGCAGAGCGATCGCCGCCGTACCGCGGAAGAGTGTCTGGCAGAGGCGGAGGGCCTCATCCAGGAGGCTTGCTTCCGTGAGGCGGTGCCCCTGCTGCGCCAGGGCTTGGCGCGGATGTCTCTGCCGCTCACCGCGCCAGAGGCACGGCGCCTGGCCTACAACCTGTACCGCCTGCTGGGCGTCAGCCTGCGCAGCCTGGAAGGGTGGTTGAGCGCCGAGGCCCTGCAGGCTTACGAGTCGGCCCGGCAGGCCGGCGAAGGCGTGGTGGACGATGGCGAGATGGGCTCCCTGCTGTTCGGCATCTGGACAACCCAGCTGATGGCCATGGACCTGGGTGCGGCGCGCGGCACGGCGCATGACATGTTGCAGCGCGCGCAAGGCAGCGGTGACCCCGACCTGGTGGCCGAGGCCCACGTGGCCATGGCCAACACCCTGTTCTGGCTGGGTGACAGCGCCGAGACCCTGGCGTGCCTGCAACGTGGCGGCCTGGTGCCCGTGGGCGATCAGGAGCGCTGCCGCACGCAGGGCTTCGACCTCATCGGCCTGGCGCTGAACTTCGAGGGCCTGGCCGCTTTCCACACGGGGGATTTCGCCCGCGCCCAAGCGGCACGCGAGCGCCTCACCTTGCGTGCATTGCAAACGGTGGCGCACCCCTTGAACCAGGCCATCGCCTTGCAAGGCGCGGCCTGGCTGGCCTGTTTGTTCGAGGACCAAGCCGAGTTGCTGCGGCTGGCCGAATCGCTCGAAGTGCTGTCGCAGCAGCATGGCTTCCTGTTCTTCCACGGCATCGGGCTGGTGCTGCGCGGCGCTGGTTTGACGGTGCAGGGCCGGCACGCCGAGGCGGAGCAGGCCATCCGCTGCGGCTACACGGACCACGTGCTGCGCCACGGTGGCAAGCTGTTTTACTCCTTCCAGGCCTGGAAGATGGGCGAGTTGCTGCTGAGCTCTGGCCGCGCCCAAGAGGCCGATCAGCTCATCGGGCAGGCCATGGACATCGCGCTGGAACTGCAGGACCGCGCTTACCTGGGCGAACTGCTCGATGTGCAAGGCCGCGCGCGCCAGGCCATGGGCGACATGGACGGTGCCGAGGAAGCCTTGCGCAGCGCGATGTCCACGGCGCTGGCCTTGGGCTGTGTGCCCGCCCGTCTGCGCGCCGCAACGCACCTCGCCTTGCTGATGCAGCAGGCAGGGCGGGTGCGCCCGGCGCGTGACCTGCTCGACAAAACGCTGCGTGGGATCGCGCCGGATGCGCCATTTGCCGGCGTGGGCCGGGCGATGGCGCTCAGGGCGGCGCTGGGCGCCTGAGGGCGTCTTCTGCCGACATGTCTGCCGGGCTGTTTGCCTCAGCGCCCGGCATGGCGCTCATGCCAGCGCCTTCCACAGCAAGCTCGCGGCCACGCCCAGCGTGAGCCAGCCAAAACCCTGTTTCAGCCGGGTGGACGGCAGGCGCTGAGCCAACCTTTGGCCGCCGAACATGGCCGCCACGGCGCCCAGCGAGAAGGGCAGCGTGAGCGCGAGGTCCAGCGTGCCGTGCCACGCCGCCGAGGACACCCCGCTCAGCGCCACCAGCGCGATCACGGCCAAGGACGTGGCTTGGACCTGGCCCAGGTCGAGGTCCGTGCGGTGGGTGAGGGCGGGCACGATGACGAAGCCGCCGCCCACACCGATGAGGCCGCTGAGCAGCCCGGACGCCGCACCTGTGATGGCCAGGGCGCGCGCGCAGGGTGCAGTCCAGTCCAGCCGGCCATCGGCATTGACCAGACAAGGCGGCGGGGGGGCGTGCGCGGTCGGCCCGTTGGGCCCGTCGATCACATCGGCATGCGGCGCCCGGGGCACCTGCAGTGAGCGCCACCCCACCCAAGCCATGACGGCCGCGAACAGCAGCAACAAGGGCCGGGATGGCACGCGATGGGCCAGAGCCACGCCCAGTGGCGCACACAGCATCCCGGTGATGCCGATGAGCGCGGCGGCACGGTAGCGGACCATGCCCTGGCGCAGGCCCACCGCGGCGCCCATGGCGGACGCCAGACCCACGGCGGCCAGGCCAACGGGTGCGGCCGTCTGCACGGGCAGGTGCAGCACCCACACCAGCAGCGGGATGGCGAGGATGCCGCCGCCAGCGCCCGTCAGCGCCAGGACCAGGCCCACGATGGCGCCCAGCCCGGCGCCGAGTGCGGCGTCGAGTGCGTCGTTCATGCCGGCGTCCATGGGCATCTCCCGAGAGGTTCGGTTGTGGGCGTCATGGGTGGGGCTGCGCCTGGCCACACATGCGGCTGTGCAGGACCTGCAGGATGGCGGCCGCGTCTGCGCTGAGCAGCCGGTAATAGATGTGCTTGCCCTGGCGGCGGGTGTCCACCAGGCCCTCCTGCCTCAACACGCCGAGCTGTTGCGACAGCGTGGGCTGGCGGATGCCCAGGTCGCGCTCCAGCTCGCTGACGCAGAACTCGCCCTGCGTGAGGCGGCACAGCAGCACCAGGCGGTCGGCATGGGCCAGCACGCGCAACAAGGCGCAGGCACGCTCAGCCGAGGCCTGAAGGGCGGCGATGTCGGCGGCCGAGGGCGGCGGATGCAGCGACGAAAGTGTGTCATTCATTTTCATAGAAAACATTATGTTGACAAACATAATGTTTGTCAATAAAGTTATAACTGATCCGTTCATTGACACGCGCCCCGTCGACTCCAACCCGGCCTCACCATGACCACCGCCCATCCCCAGGTTGTCTCGCTCTTCCATGCCGACACGAGCACCTTCACCCACGTCGTCTATGACCGGGAAGGCGGGCATGGCGCCATCGTCGATCCGGTGCGTGATTTCGACCCCGCCAGCGGCCGCATCGCGCACACCGCCGCCGAGGAGGTGGTGGCCGTGGTGCAGCGCCTGGGCTTGCGCATCGACTGGATCCTCGAGACGCACGCCCACGCCGACCACCTCTCGGCCGCCCCCTACCTGAAAGCCCGCTTGGGCGGGCGCATCGCCATCGGCAGGGCCATCGGGGCGGTACAGGCCATCTTCGGGCCGCGCTTCCACCCTGGCGCGCCCTTGCCTGCGCACGGCCCCGAGGGCGATGGCTTCGATCACCTGTTCGACGACGGCGACACCTTCACCATTGGCGAGCTGCAGGCCACGGCCTGGCATGTGCCGGGCCACACGCCGGCCGACATGGCCTTCCTGGTGGGCGATGCCGTCTTCGTGGGCGACACCCTGTTCCCGCCCGACGTCGGCACAGCGCGCTGTGACTTCCCCGGCGGCGACGCCCGCGCGCTCTACCACTCGGTGCGGCGCCTGCTGGCCTTGCCTGAAGACACCCGCCTGTTCATGTGCCACGACTACCCGCCCACCCAGCGCCCGCCGTTGGCCGTGTGCACCGTGGCGGACGAGCGTCGCCACAACGTGCACGTCCACGATGGCATCGGCGAATCCGAGTTCGTGGCGCTGCGCCAGGCGCGCGATGCCACGCTGGCGGTGCCGCGGCTGATCTTGCCGTCCATCCAGGTCAACATCCGCGCGGGCCAGTTGCCCGAGCCCGACGCCAACGGCACCCGCTACTTGCGCTGGCCCTTGATCGTGACCTGACCCTGAGGTGAGCCAGGCCTGCACCTGGCCAGAGCCACGGGTCAGCGCGGGCCGCCGCGAGGCGGGAAGACCGGTTCGCGCTCAGCCCCGCCCGAGGCAGCGGCCGGACGGGTCGGCAGGGGCTGTCTGCTGGGCGTGTCGGTGCGGCCGCTGGTGCCGCGGTCGTTGCCGCGCTCATTGCCACGTTGCACGGCCGCCCCCGGCACCATGGGCTGGCCGAACTGGATGCCGGTGAAGACGATGACCGGGAAGTCGATCAAGCTGCCCTGACCGTCGCGGCGCAAGGCTTGGTCATTGCGCACATCGCGCAAGCTGTCGCCTGGCAGCCAGCCTTGCAGGCCATGCGGGACGTTGACCTGGCACCAGCGGAAGCGGGGGTCGCACCCGACGACACGCACGAAGGTGCTGGGCGGCAACTCGGTGACGAGGGTCCAGTCGCTGCCCGGGCCCAGCCTCAGTTCCGTCGCCGCGTGGGTGTAGGCCTGCGCCAGCGCCAGCGGGCTGGCGAGCGACAGGGCTGTTGCGAGCAGGCGGTGGAGAGCAAAGCGTGCCATGGTCGTGTGCCAGGGAGGCCTGGGCATTTGCAGGGGTGCCCCCCATGATATCGACGGCCACGCACGGCTGCGTTACGCTTTGCACATCTCGGTGCATGGATGGGTGTGGATGGCTGGCTTTGCTGTGCGCTCGGGCGTTTCCTGGGCGGTGTGTGGGGTGCTGGGGCTCAGCCTGGGCCTGAACACGGCCGCGCGCGCCGAGTCCTTGCGTTGCCATGGCGAGATCGTGTCCGAAGGCGACACCCGCCTCACGGTGTTGCGCCGCTGCGGCCAGCCCGCCTTGAAGGACGCACGCTGTGCGCCCGTGTTCGTGGCCGGGCGCGTGCAGCCCCTGCCTGAGCACCTCGCCGCGTTGGTGGCGCCGTGCGTGACCATCGAGGACTGGCTTTACGAGCGCGGGCCGGGCTTCCTGCCGGCCACGGTGCGTTTCCGCGGCGGCGTGGTGCAGGCCATCTTCTACGGCAAAGAGTCGCAGTGAGGCGGTGCGGCCGTGCTCACGGCTGTGCGGCCGCGGCGCTGCGCTGCGGCCAGCGCGCCTCTGGCGGCACCGGCCCGACGTAGCTGATGCGGACCTGTTTGTAGACCTGACCGGTGCTGGGGTCGATGACGTTGGACACGCCGACGTAGCTCAGCAGGCGCGTGCCCTTGGCGTCGTAGACGATGTCGATGGGGTCGACCAACAGCCGCAGCAGCGAGTCGGGTTCGACGCGCAGCTGGACGCCCGCTTCCTGCTCCACCTTCACATCGGCCACCTTGCGGGCACGGAAGCGGTAGCGGTCGGTGTTGCCGGCCACGATGAGTTTGAAGCTCACCGATTCGCCCTTGCGCAGCTGCGGCAGCTGATCGAGCAAGAGTTGGTTGAACCCGGAATCTGCGGCTTCCAGCCCGCTCTCGCGAGCCAGGCTCTTGCGGGTTTCCTTGCCCTGGTCCTGCTTGAACACCACCACCGCATCGCCATTGCTGCTGATGCCCTCGCTGTAGCGCTGCGCAGGCATCTCCATCTTGTAGATGGGGATGTAGCGGTTGGCACGGTAGTCGAGCGACTTGCGCGCCATCTCGCGGCCCTGCGGGTCGTAGTAGCGCGTCGTGGCGGTCTGCACCTCGCCGTCCGGGCCGCGTTGGAAATCGTGCACCTCGGTGTAGAGGAAGCGCTGCGAGCCTGCGTCACGCGCAAAGCCGAGCACGACCTCGGCCTGCACGACGTCACAGCCCAGCAACGTCCCGGCGGCCACCAAGGCGATCAAGCGAACCTGGTTGAGCAGCGTCATGTCGGGTCTTTCAACGGGCGTCGAACAGCAGGTGGGTCACGCCCCATTCGCTGCCATGCTCGTAACCGAAGAACTCGGCCACGGCCATGTAGAACATGCGCCAGCGTTGCACCCAGCGCTCCGCGTCGGCGCCGTAGCACTGCTGGAACGTGGCCAGCACGGCAGCTTTGTTGCCGTCCATGCCTTGCAACCAATGCTCGGCCGTCTTCTGGTAGTGGGTGCCGTCGACCCACCACTGGTCGACCAGCTTCACGTCGTCCTGGAACTGCGCCAGCAGATGCTCATTGGGCATGATGCCGCCGAGGAAAAAGTTCTGCGTCATCCAGTCGCTCTTGTCCTTGACCTCGTAGGGGTAGGCCAGGGTGGGGTGGGCGAAGATGTGCACGAAGAGTTTGGCGTCGTCGGTCATCCAGCCGCGCACTTTCTTGAGCAGCAACTGGTAGTTGCGCATGTGCTCGAACATCTCGATGGACATGACGCGGTTGAAGCCGCCCTTCAAGGCGTCGGCGGGCATGGGGTCGGTGGCGACGTTGCCGGTGACGATGCGCAGGTTCTGGAAGCCGCGCTCGCGGGCGCGGCCTTCGATGAACTCGCGCTGGCCATGCGAGTTGCTGAAGCCGACGATGTCCAGATGCGGGTAGTGCTCGGCCAGCCACAGGCTCAGCGAGCCCCAGCCGCAGCCGAGGTCGAGCACCCGGTCGCCGGCTTGCAGCTTGTCGAGCTGCGCGCGCTCGGCGTAGATGCGCATCATGGCCTCTTCTGCCTGGGCCAGTGTTTCGTTGCCACGCTCGTACCAGCAGCACGAGTACTTCAGGCGCGGGCCCAGGTGCTGGTGGAAGAACTGTGCAGGCACCTCGTAGTGCTGCACGTTGGCGTCTTGGGTGTGGATGGCGATGGGGCTGGCCTTGAGCTCCTTGACGAACTCACGGAAGACCGCGGTGCGGCGCGACAGCGGCTGGTCGTGGTGGGCGGCCAGGCGTTGGGCCATCAGGCGACGCATGCCGGCGCGGATGACGGTGTCGGGCAGCAGGCCGTTTTCGGCCCATTCGATGGCAAACAACATGGTTCAGGCTCCTCCGGTGGTGTGGACCCTTACGCAGTCCGTTGCGGGTTGGATGCAGCGTGTGCAAGACACGCGCCATGGGGCTGGGCCAGCTGCCGCCCGAAGCCGGCTCAGGTGCGTTTCGGTGGCCAGGGTAGCAGCATGCTGGTGCGCCTCATGTAGTCAGCGTAGCCGGGCTTGCGCACAGCCATCTCGGCTTCGAGCAGGGGCACGCCGGAAATCTTCAGCAGCAGCAACACCATGACCACCGGCGCAATCAGCGACCAGCCCCACAGGCCGCCGCCCACCGCCAGCGGGATGTAGGCCAGCCAGTGCACGCATTCGAAGAAGTAATTGGGGTGGCGGCTGTAGCGCCACAGGCCCACGTCGCAGACCTGACCGCGGCGCGCAGGGTCGGCCTTGAAGCGGCGCAATTGCTCGTCGGCCAGGCCCTCGCCCCACACCGACACCAGCAGGATGGCCACCGCCGCCACCAAGCCCGCTGGCCCCGGGGAGCCCTCGCGGTAGGCGGCCGGGATGAAGGCGCTGGCGGCCAGTGCCAAGGTGAACAGGTTCTGGAACTGGAAGAACCAGAACATCTTGGTCTGCGCTTGCGCACCCCATTCGGCACGGAACTTGGCGTAGCGCCAATCTTCCGGGGCGCGCCAGTTGCGTCCCCACAGGTAGGTGCCCAGGCGCAGGCCCCACAAACCACCCATGGCGCCGAGGGTCAGGCGCACGTCGGTGGGGGCGGTGCCCACGGCGGCGAACCACACGGCCAGCCCGCCCAGCGCCCACGCCCAGATCGCGTCAACGATGCCGCCGTTGCCCATGCGCCGCTGGATGAGCCAGGCCACCGCCTTGGCCAGGAACAGCAGCAGGGCGGCCGCCAACACGGCGTGCAGGATCGGCAAGGGGGAGAGGGTGGGCATGGCGGTTTTGACGCGAAGTTGTCCCAGATTCTAGGGAGTCGTCCGCCACCCTGCCCCTGTCATCTTTGGCAAAAGTGGGTCAAAAGTGATTCAAGCCTGCGCCAGCCCGCGCCGCCTGCTGCGTGGTCCAGGGCGTGATCAGGCGTCCGGCGCTTGCAGAACCGCGGGCACCGTGGCGCGGTGGAAGCCGTCGTAGGTGGGCGCGCCCGCGTGGTTGGGCGTGGGCATGACCGGGCTGTGCAGCGGCGCGCCGCCGTCGATGGCCACGGTGATGCCGGTCACGAAGGCCGCGCCCGGGCTCAGCAAGAAGCAGATCACCGAGCTCACCTCGGCCTCCAGGCCCATGCGCTTGGCGGGCAGGTTGTCCTTGAGCATGCGGATCATCGGGGCCATGGCCGGGCCGTAGCTGTCCATGCCGCTGGAGGCGATCCAGCCCGGTGCCACGGCGTTCACGCGCACGTGCGAAGCAGCCCACTCGTAGGCCGCCGTCTTCGTCAGGTTGGCCATGCCGGCGCGTGCGGCGCCCGAGTGCGCCATGCCTGGCATGCCGTTCCACATGTCGGCCGTCATGTTGACCACGGCGCCGCCGTGCTTGGCCATGCTCTGGTTGTAAACCTCGCGCATCATCAGGAAGCCGCCGGTCAGGTTGTTGGTGACGACCGCGTCAAAACCCTTTTTGGAGATGGCCGACACAGGCGAGGGGAACTGCCCGCCCGCGTTGTTGACCAGGCCGTGGATGCGGCCGTGCTGCGCCACCATGGCGGCCACGGCGGCCTTGACCTGATCCTCGTCGCGGATGTCGAAGGCGCTGGTGAACACATGGCCGCCGTCCTCGGTGATTTCCGCCGCGGTGCGGGCCAGCTTTTCTTCATTGCGTCCGGTGATGACGACGGTGGCCCCGAGCGCAGCCAGCTCGTGCGCCACGCAGCGGCCGATGCCCGAGCCGCCACCCGTGACCACGTGCACCTGCCCTGCGAACAGGCCGGGGCGGAAGATGCTGTCGTAGCGGGCAGGCTCGGCGGGGCGGCGTGTTTGGCTCATGGTGGCGCTCTCTGAAGAGAAAAGACGAAGGATGTAAGAACGTGGCCTTGGGGCTTGCCCTGATTGTGCGGGCATGGTGACGTAAGCGTCAATTGCGGGCATCATAGGTTAACTACCGATGGTCCCCACCCCGCGACCCCAACCCACTGCCCGAGCCAGCATGAGCACCTCCACCGGCCCCGCCCAGCACACGTGTTTCCCCGCCTACTTCGATGACACCCACGAGCAGGTGCGCGACACCACCCGCCGCTTCGTGGCGCAGGAGGTGCTGCCCCACATCGCCGAGTGGGAAGAGGCGGGCGGCTTCCCGCGTGAGCTGTACCAGAAGGCGGGTGCCCTGGGCCTGCTGGGCATCGGCCACCCGGAGCACTTGGGCGGCACGGCCGAGCACGACGTGTTCATGAAAGTGGCCGTCAGCGAGGAGCTGATGCGCAGCACCTCGGGTGGCCTGGTGGCCAGCCTGGGCTCGTTGGACATCGGCCTGCCCCCCGTGTGGCGCGGCGCTTCGCCCGAGCTGCAGCAGCGCATCGTGCCGCCCGTGCTGGCCGGCGAGAAGATCATGGCCCTGGCCATCACCGAGCCCAGTGGTGGCTCCGACGTGGCCAACCTGCGCACCCGCGCCGTGCGCGATGGCGAGCACTACGTCGTCAACGGCAGCAAGACCTTCATCACCTCCGGTGTGCGCGCCGACCACTACACCGTGGCCGTGCGCACGGGTGGCGAGGGCTATGGCGGTGTGTCGCTGCTGCTGATCGACAAGGGCACGCCCGGCTTCAGCGTGGGCCGCAACCTCAAGAAGATGGGCTGGTGGGCGTCCGACACGGCCGAGCTCTTCTTCGAAGATTGCCGCGTGCCCGTGGGCAACCTGATCGGCCCCGAGAACGCCGGCTTCATGCTCATCATGGCCAACTTCCAGGCCGAGCGCCTGGCCCTGGCCGTGATGGCCTACATGACCGCGCAGCTGGCGCTGGAAGCCTGCCTCGACCACGTGCGCGACCGCGTCACCTTCGGCAAGCCCCTGGCCAAGCACCAGGTCATCCGCCACAAGCTCGCGGAAATGGCGACCCAGGTCGATGTGGCCCGCGAGTACGCTTACCGCGTGGCTGCGCGCATGCAGGCTGGCCAACCGGCGGTGCAGGAGGTGTCCATGGCCAAGAACTTCGCCACCGAGGTGGCCGACAAGGTCACCTACGAGGCCGTGCAGATCTTCGGCGGGATGGGCTACATGCGCGAGTCGGTGGTGGAGCGCCTGTTCCGCGACAACCGCATCCTGTCGATTGGCGGCGGCACGCACGAGATCATGAACGAGATCATCGCCAAACAGCTTCGGCTGTGAGCCGGCGATGGCGAGGCCTCGGGGTCAAAGCACCTCGGGCGCGTCGCTTGCGTCCAGCGTGCCCATGGCCAGCCGGCTGCCGCGGAAGTTGTGGCCCAGCACCACGCGCAGGTCTGCACGCATGGAGCGCACCTCCTGCGGTGAGGCCTCTGCCAGTTCCGCGCTCACGGCGAGCATGGTGGCCAGTTGGCGGGCCTCGGCCGCGCGGCCAGGCGCGTAGACCACGCGCGTCATGCTCGCGCCGAAGCCGCGCATGTTGGCAACACGCTGTGCCACCACGCCCTGCATGGCCAGGTTTTGCCGGACTTTGCGAGCGGCACCCGCGATGCCGTTGCCGTTGAACACCTCCACGGCGACGCCCGCCAGGGTGACCGAGGGCGTGAGCGAGAGCGGCGCATCGGCCACCTGTGGGACGGCCGGCTTGCTCGGCACGAGCTGCACCGCCACAGGCTGCGATGGCGCGCTGAGCATGGGCAACTCAGGTGCATTGGGGGTGAGCTGCACGGCCAGCAGGGGCCCACCCGTGAGTGAAGCGGCAGGCGCCGGGTTGGGTGTGGCTGCGGCCAAGGCCGTGGTGGCTGGCGCCGTCGGGGCAGTCGGAGCGGTTGGGCCGGCCGCTTGTGGCGCTGGCGACAGTCGCATCGACATGCCCGGTGCCCCGAGTTGCGCGAGGTTGTAGCGCGCGCGGTCGTAGCCGGGATCGACCGCGATGGCGCGCTCGAACAGTTCCCGCGCCTCGGCGCTTTGCGACTGCCCGACCAGCTTCAAAGCGAAGCCCAGGTTGTTGAGGATGACGGGGTCGTTCGGGCGCAGCTTACGCGCTGTGCGCAAGGCCGCCACGCCGTCCTCGAGTTGCCCTTGCCGTGCCAGACACAGGCCCAGGCCCTGGTGGGCGTCGGCGCGCTCAGGCGCCACCTCGATGGCTTTGCGCCACCACACCAGCGCCTCGGCGTGCGCGTTCTCCCGCTCTAGCTCGCGGGCTCGTGCGATGTAGCCGTAGGAGCGGTCCACGCGGCCACCGTCCTGGACAGCGTAGGCTGGCTGCACGCGCAGCTTGGCGCTGCGGGTGGGGGCGTGGCTGCAACCAGAGGTGAGCAACATGGCACCACAGATGGCCACGATGCTGGCGCACAGGGGCTTGAGGGGCGATGGCGTCAGGTTTTGGGTCGGGGTGTGGATCGGCATGACCATGGGTGACTCCTATGTGGGCTCAACGAACCAGTGCCAAGAGCTGCAGGAATGCAGGGCCCAGCAAGACAAACAAGATGCCAGGAAACAAACAGGTGATCATGGGGAAAAGCAGCTTGGTTCCCATCTTGGCGGCGTCTTCTTCGATGCGTTGGCGGATGCGCGTGCGCATCGTGCCAGAGTGTGTGCGCAGCGCCTGCGACAGGCTGGTCCCGAACCGCTCCGCCTGAATCACCATGCTCGCGAAGCTGTCGACGTCCTCGACGCCGGTGCGTGCGTACAGGTTGCGCAAGGCCAGCTCGCGGCTCAGGCCAGCGCGCACCTCCATGCCCAGGATGCGCAGTTCTTCGGCGAGCAGCGCATCGCGGCCCATCAGTTCATCGCCCACGCGCTGCATGGCCATGTCCATGCTCTGGCCGGCTTCCACGCACACGGTCATGAGGTCGATGGCGTCAGGCAGGCCGCGCTGGATGGCAACCTGGCGGCGCTGGACGGCCAGGCGCAACGCCATGCCCGGCAGGTAAAAGCCGATGATGGCCGGGAAGATCATCGCAACGATGGCCGAGGCCCCGTGGAGTTGCACGCTCAACGCGCTCAGCAGCACAAAGGTAAGTGCCGGCAACATCAGCATCAACGCAGCCTTCAGGCCGAAGAAGGCCGCGGGCGCCGAGCGCTGGCGGTAGCCGGCATGGATCAGCTTGATGGCGATGTCGGAGAACTCTTCGCCTTCCGGTGTGGCCAGCTTGCTGAGCGGCTGTGTGATGCGGGCCATCACGTCCACGACGTGGTTGCGCTTGATGCGACGGCGCGCGCTGGGCGAGGACTCGGCCAGGTCGGCCAGGCGCCGTCGCGCCTCGTCGGGGAAGATGGCGTCGAACAGCCACAGCACCAGCGCGACGATGGCCACGAACAAGAGCAACAGGGCGAGCCAGATGGACATGCGCCGCTCCGATCAGGTTTTGACGCGGACGATCCGCGTGATCCAGAACACACCCAGACCCATCAGGCCCAGGACCCACCACAGCGCCGTGCGAGCGGCCGGCTCCTGCCACAAGCGCATCGTGGCGTCTTTGTTGAGCAGGGTCATCAGGCCCGCCATGAAAAAGGGCAGCACCACCAGGATCCACGCCGACAAGCGGCCCTGCGCCGTCTTGATGCGGACATCGCCTTTCAGGCGGGCGCGATCGCGCATCAGGGTTGCCAGCTTGTCGAGCAGCTCGGCCAGGTTGCCGCCGGTCTCGCGCTGCACCGACATGGCCACTGCCAGGAAGCTCACGTCGGACAAGGGCACGCGTTCCACCAGGCTGTCCAAGGCGTCGTCGAAGGGGATGCCCAGGGTGATCTCGTCGGACAGCCGCCGCAGCTCGGGCCCCAGGGGCATCTGCACCTCTTCGCCGCACATCTTGATGGCCGTGGTCAAGGCATGGCCCGCACGCATGGCCCGGGCGATCAGGTCCAGCGCATCCGGGAACTGCGCCTCCATGCGTTGCAGCCGCCGCTCACGCCCCCAGGTCACGGTCAGCCAAGGCAGGCTGGCCAGCACGCCGCCAGACAGCAGGCCTGCGGCGGGCGACTGGCGCAGCAGCAGGCACAGCAACAAGGACGCGAGCACCAGCGCGCCGGACATCAACAGCAGGTCGGCCGCGTGGGCCTCACCACCAGCTTGCGTGACGTAGCGGCTGAGGCGGCGGCCCCACTCGCGTTCCATCAGCCAACGGGCGAACTCGCCAGCGCGGATGCGTTCCTCCTCGCGCAGCAGGCGCAACTCGGTGCTGCCGGTCACGGCATTGAGCTGGGCCAGGCGCTGCCGGATGCGCCGCGCTTCCTTGGAGCGGCCAGCGAACAGGGTCTGATAGACGCCTTCGAACACCAGCACCACAGCCACGAAGGCCATGACGATGAACATCAGGAAGATGGAGTCCATGGGTCTTCAACCTCGATGGGGTCGCCTCACACAGCGTGGCGTGTGGGTTGGAAGATCTGCTCGGGCAGGCGGATGCCGCGCGCCAGGAAGCGGTCGATGAGGCGCGAGCGCACGCCCGTGGCGGCGAAGTAGCCTTCCACCTTGCCGCCCTCGGCTTCCACGCCCGTCTGCTTGAAGACGAAGAGGTCCTGCATCAGCACCACATCGCCTTCCATGCCGGTGATCTCGCTGATGCTGGTGATGCGGCGTGTGCCGTCGGTCATGCGGTTGACCTGCACGACCAGCCCCACGGCAGAGGCGATCTGGCCCCGCGCCGCGCGCGCTGGCAGGTCGACGCCCGCCATGGCGATCATGCTTTCCAGGCGCGACAAGGCGTCGCGCGGGCTGTTGGCGTGGATGGTCGACATCGAGCCCTCGTGGCCCGTGTTCATGGCCTGCAGCATGTCCAGCGATTCGCCGCCGCGGATTTCACCGAGGATGATGCGGTCCGGGCGCATCCGCAGCGCGTTGCGCACCAGCTCGCGCTGGCTGATGTCGCCCTTGCCTTCGATGTTGGCCGGGCGCGTTTCCAGGCGCACCACGTGGGGCTGCTGCAGTTGCAGCTCGGCGGCATCCTCGATGGTGACGATGCGCTCGCTGGTCGAGATGAAACCGCTGAGGATGTTGAGCAGCGTGGTCTTGCCCGATCCCGTACCGCCGGACACGATGATGTTGACCTCGGCCTCGGCCGCCGCTGCGAGGAATGCCGCCATCTCGTCGGACAGCGACTTGTTCTCGATCAGGTTGTTCATCCGCAAAGGCTTGACCGCGAACCGGCGGATGGAGACGATCGGCCCATCGATGGCCAGCGGCGGGATGATCACGTTGACCCGCGATCCGTCAGCCAGTCGCGCATCGGCCAGGGGGCTGGACTCGTCCACACGCCGCCCGACACGCGACACGATCTTCTCGATGATCTTCATCAAGTGCGCGTTGTCGGCGAAGGTCACCGGGGTGAGCTCGAGCTTGCCGCGGCGCTCGACATACACCTGCGAGGCGGTGTTGATCAGGATGTCGGAGATGGTGGGATCGGCCAGCAGCGGCTCCAGCGGGCCCAGGCCCAGCATCTCGTCCTGGATCTCGGCCACCAACGTGCGCCGCTCGGTGGCGTTGAGGGCGATGTTCTCTTCCTGCAGCAACTGCTCCACCAGCAGCTTGAGCTCGTCCCGGATGCGCTCGGGCGCGAGGCGGTCCAGCGCCTCCACGTCCAGCCGGCGCAGCACCAGCATGTGCATCTGGTTCTTGAGTTGCTGGTAAGCGCGCGAGGCGGCACTGCCCTCGTTCACCGCGGGCGTCGCACTGCCGTTGGCGGTCACCGTGGCCGGCATCAGCTGCACCTCGGCGGTGGCCGTTGCTGCGGCAAGCTCCTCAACGGGGCCGCCAGGGCTCACCACTTGCGCCTTGCCGCCGCCCAGTCCCAGTTTTTCTCGCAGACTCATCACGCCACCTTGACGCCACGTTTGTCAAACACCTTCGACAGCAATCCCTTGAGTCCCGAGGTCGTGGCTTCGGTGACGTCGGGGTTGCGGATGCTGTCTGCCATGTCGGCCAGGGCCTTCGTTACCGGACTGCGCGGTGCGATCTTGCTCACGGGCACGCCTTGGTTGACGGAGTCGGCCACGACGCCGTAGTGGTTCGGGACCGTGATCAGCTCGTCTGTCTTGAGCGATCGCTTCAGGTCGTCCAGCGTCAACTGGCCGCCTTTCTCGAAGCGGTTGAGCACCCAGTGGATCTTGCTGGGCGGGTAATCGAGTGAGCGGAACAGCTCCTGCAACCTCTTGCCGTCGCGGATGAAGGGCAGCGTGAGTTGCAGCACGGCATGCACCTGGTCGGCCATGTCGAGCGCTTGCAGGGCCACGCCGTTGAGCGTGCGGCCGATGTCCACCACGACGTAGTCGAAGTCGGAGCGCGCCACTTGCAGCAGGGTCTGGATCTGCTCGGGCTGAACGTCTGCGCCGCTGGCCGGATCGTGCGGGGCGGCCAAGGCGAAGAGGCCGGGGCTGACCTCCAGCAGCGAGGAGCGCAGCAGTTCCTTGTCGAGCCGTTCGCTGTTGTGCGCCACTTCGGCCACGTTGCTGGGGCCGGTCTGGCTGCTGATGAAGAGCAGCGCATCGCCGAACTGCAGGTTCAGGTCGATGAGGATGACGCGTGCACGTTCCTGCTCCGCCAGCGCGACCGCGAGGTTGGCCGCGAGGAAGGTGGCACCGCTGCCGCCCTTGCAGCTCATGAAGCACAGCACCTTGCCCCGCTTGGTGTCGCGCAGGCTCACGCCACGGCGCCGCGCCAGCCGCTCGATGGCCATGGTCAGCTGGGCGCCGTCCGGCAGCGCGGGCAGCACCTCGCGCACGCCGGCCCGCATCAGGCCCATCAGTTGCTCCGGGTCGGGCTGCATGCCCAGCAGCACGCAGTCCATGTCGGGATGGTCCTGGGCCAGCGACTGCAGCGTGGCGAGGTCCGCGCTGTTGACGGCGTGCAGCACCAGCACGTCGGGCGGCGTGGCGCGCAGGCCGATTTCGGCCGATGCCATGCCGCCGTTCGAGACGGTGACGTCGTAGACGCGCGGGGACGTGGCCAGGGCGACTTGCCAATGGGCGACGTTTTCTGGCGATGGAGAGACGATGTGGACGCGCATGGTGGGCACCTTCGGTGGTCAGCTGCAGGCCGGGTTGTCAACGGGAACGCAGCTGGTCACGCCGCTGCTGTTGGTGGTGCATTTCTGGAAGCTTGAGCCCATGAACTCGCGTGGCAACACCGACCGACCCTCTGGCAGGGGGATGGCTGTCGCAAGCAAGGGCATGGAGATCAGCGGGACGGTGGCACCTGTGGTCCCCACGGACACAAAGGCCACATCGGCGTCGCTGCAGCGGTCCGCTGCGGCCACCGTGGTGCCCCGCTTGCCACAGGTGCTGCCATCTGCCTTCAATGTAGCGATGGTGACCTTCGTTGAATCCGTGATTTGTGGCACCAAAGCGCGCATTTTGTCGGCGATGAGTTGGTCCACCTTGGCGCTGTTGTCGCACACGGCGGCCAGGCGTGCGCCCACGCGTGTGGCCTCCAGCAACAGGTTCTTGTGGTGCGCATAGCGGGCCACTTCCAGCACGAGGACAAGGAAGACGAGGAAGAAGGTCATGCCCAGCGCGAGCTCGATGGCAACCACGCCTTGGCTCCGGGTGCGATGCAGGGTGTTCATGTGGACGCGGGCGATGGCAGCCATCAAGGCAAGGTGGGCAGCCGGGCGCTGATGGGCTGCAGGGTGATCTCGGAGCTGACCGAAGTCAGCGGCGTGGCGGGTGTGAACTTGAGGTTGGACACCGTGACCTCCACGGCCGTGCTCGTCGACGTGGGCGTGGCCGAGCATGTGTTCGTGGTGGAGATGAAGCACACCGCCACGGTGGCTGCGGCCGCACCGGGCACGACCTCACTTTGCGTCTCTCCCTGCGCGAGCGGCTTGCCGTACACGACGATGTTCCTGGCCGTGGCCTGGACGTAGCTGTCGGTGGTGGCGGCATAACGCGCCGCGGCGCGCACGGACTTGTCCAGCTCCGAGAAGGTGTTGACCAGGCGAGTGCCCTCCAGACCGAACCAGACCAGGGTCATGCACAGCACACCCACCAGCGCGAGCTCGACCGTGACCGAGCCCCTCTGGCTCGTGCGGGGGTGCAGGTGTGGAAAGGTCGCCGTCATGTCACTGCACCAACACGGGAATGGACGAGCCGAAACCGGTGCTCGAGAACGTGCCTCGTGCCGCAGGGCCGCCGTAGCAAGGGTTGCCTGGCTGGGTGGCGTCGCCGAGGTACTCGAAGTAGATGCTGCCGCTGGCGCCGTTGGTGACGGGCGACAGGGCCAGGATGCAAATGGACTTCACCGTGGATTGCAGGGTCATGTTGCCGGTGCATGTGCTTGTGTTGAACACCGGAACCGACAGCAAGCGGCGCTGCGTCAAGCCGTAGGTGATGTGGTTTTGCTGGGTCGTCGGTGTGGCCGAACCGATGCTGTAGAGCGACTTGTTGCCACCACCACCGCCTTGCTTGGGGTCGTTGTAAACACGGCCGCTGCCCGAGGTGCTGAAGTCGTTGAGCGAGCTGAGGTAGGTGGGCAGGAAGGAGGTGTATGCGCCCTTGGAGAGGTCGCTCGTGGGCACACGGCCGCTGCCATCGGGCGGAGCCGACGTGACGGTGTAGCTGGACGTGTACAGGCCAAATCGCGTGTTGTAGGCGTCTTTCACGCCTTGCTTCACCCCTTGCGCCGTGAAGACGGTGCCTGGTGGATAGCAGTTGGGTTTGGCCTGCACGACCTGCCCCTGGATGTCTGGCACCGAGCCACCACCCGATGCGACGCTGAGCCATTGCAACGTGATCGCACCAGTGCCCCCCAGGCTGGTGCTGCCGTTGCCGCCGTTGTCCTGGAAGGTGGTCGTGATCAAGGTGTTGGTGGCCACCTTGGCCAGGTCGGTGTAGTTGGCGCAGGCGCCCATGGGCACGTTCATGCACATCTGGCTGCCAGAGGCCAATGTGGCGCGGGCTTCGGCGGAAGCGCCCCAAGGTACGGGCGTGTTGTTGTTGAAAAAGGAGAACACGCCAGCGAACACCTGTGACACCGAGGCCTGGCGGGTCGTGCAGGCCACGTAGCGGGGGTTGGTGTTGGTCAGTGGGTAGGTTGCGGCCGTGGTGTAGGAGCCGGCGGTGCCATCCGGCGAAAAGGTCACTGACTGCACTCCGAGCGCCGTGGGTGTGGCTTCGAGCTCGGTCTTGTTGGCGTTGGCGGCTGCCGTGCCTTGGTTGACCGCGTCACTCAGGCAGGCGGTTCGGTCAGAGCAGTTGGCCAGTTCGGCGGCCGCGGCGAGCGCGCAGGCATCGGCCGCGCTTTGCAACTTCGCCTTGCTGCTCATCAGGCGCCCGCCATCGATGGCCAGGCCCAGCATGGCCAGCAGCCCCATCATGGCGACCATCGCAGCCATCGCGAAGGCGCCACGTTGTTGCTGCCGAGGGCATCGTGACGTCGGGCGTCGGCCAAGCATCGGGTGTGTCTCCTGCCTTGGGTCGCACGCGGCGGGTCAGCGGCCGGTGCCGCCGTTGGCGCCGCCCGCGTTCGTGCCCACGGTGCCAACGTTGCCCACGTTCAAGCCGCTGCCCACGGGCATGTTGCGGTAGGTGTCCACCGCACGCTCCACGCCGCCACGCACCATGCGGCCGTCGCCGGCCAGGGTGCGGCCCTCGTTCTGGCGCGTGGCGTCTGGGTTGAGCGTCTGTTGCTGGGCCAGGCTGCGCACGCCATCTCCGAAGCGTTTGTCGTAGTTGGGCGATGTGGAGGCGGCACAGGCGGTCAAGCCAAGCACAACGGCTGTGGCAGCGAGGCGCCAGGCGATGCGGGACATGCGCGAAGTGTGTGAAGTGCGGGCGATCAGGCTCATGGCTGTTTCTCCTTGGCAGGGACATCGAAGCCACCGCGCTGGGCGGGTGCGCTGGCGGCATCGGCATCGACGTCCGGTGTGCGCTTGCCCTCTGTGCGGCCGTGCAGCAGGATGTCTTCGCGCGTGGGTTCAACGTAGTTGTCGGTCGGCAGCCGGTGGTCGGCCGGCAGCGGCTTGACCAGGCGCGGCGTGATCACGAAAACCAGCTCGGTGCGGTCGGTCTGGAACTGCGTGCTGCGGAACAAGGTGCCCAGGATCGGCAGCTCACCCAGGAAGGGGAACGCCGCGATGCTGGTGGACGCGTTGTTCTTCACCAGTCCGCCGATGGCGAAGCTCTGGCCGTCGGCCAACTGCACCGTGGTCTCGGCCTTGCGCGAGGTGAAGGATGGCAGCACCGAAGAGCCCGACACGCCGGAGATGGTCACCCCCGAGGGGCTGAGCTCGGACACCTCGGGGCGAACGTGCAGGTTGATGCGGCCACCGCCCAGGACGGTGGGCGTGAAGCGCACCGACACGCCGAATTCCTTTTCCTGCAGCGTGATGTCGCGGGTGCCATTGGCGTTGCCCTGGCTCACCGGGATGAGGATCTTGCCGCCGGCCAGGAAGCTGCCCGTCTGCCCGCTGATGGCCATGATGTTGGGCTCGGCCAGCACCTTGACCAGGCCGTCCGTCTTCTGCATGTTCAGGTTGACGGTGCTTGCCGACTTGCCTGGCACCGTGCCATAGCTGGTGGTGTACTGGTTGTAGAGGAGGCGCCCAGTGCTGTCGAAAACGGGTTGCGAGGTCACGTTGCCGCCGACGCCGTTGGCGCCCTGCAGCGTGCCGCCCACGACGACGCCCGCAGAGCTCAACGGCACGCGGGTGCCCGTGCCCTTGATGGCGGCCGTGGTCAGCGGCGCCCCGCCCAGCAAGCCGGACAAGGCGCGGATGCTGTTGCCTTGGCCATTGACGAACACGCGCGAGAAGTCGATGCCGAACTCGTCCAGCAGCGTCTTGGAGATCTCTGCGACCTTGACCTCCAGCATCACCTGCTGAGGCGAGGCGACGCTGAGCATGTTGATGACCTTGCTGGAGCGCGTGCTGCCCGAATCGCCCGCGGCGCCGCGTGCGGCAAACGCTTGGGCCAGGTCCGTGACGCGGCTGAGCGCATCGTTGTCGCTGACCTCACCGCTGAGCACCACCGAATCGTGGGCGGTGGTGACCTTGATGCCCTTCTCGGCCGGCAGCAACTCCTGCAGGAGGCTTTGCAGGCCAACGGAGTCCATGCCCACGATGACGTCGAAGGCGGTGCACACGCCGGTCTTGTCCATCAGGATGACGTTGGTCGATCCCAGCGAGCGGCCCAGCAGGTAGACCTCGGAGGGGCTGAGCAGCATCACATCGAGTTCGGCCGCGCCGGGCACGGCGTTGGCGTCGCCTGCGGGACGTTGCCCGCCACCGGAGCCCAGCACGATGCGCTGGATGGCCACGGGTGGACGCACGATGGTCGATTTGCCCAGCGGCACGCGGACGACGGGCGCCACGTCAACCCGAGAGCAGCTCGGTGCCGCGGCCATCGCCGGGGTGGAGAAGCCAGCGGCCAGGGCGCATGCCACGGTGCTTGCCGAGAGTTTCAGGCGCATGCCTTGCACGGTGTTTTTCATGGTGAGTGTCTGCCTTGGCTGTCAGAAGCACTCGGCGCTGCGAACGCCGGCACGGACGATTTCGACGCAGTTGCGTGCGGGTGGTGCGGCACGCGTCGTCGGCGCGGCGGGCGCAGCCACGGCGACTTCTCGCACAGCCACGGTGGGCGCTGGACGCGGTGCATCGCGACCCAGCAACAGGTCCTTGGTGGCACCCTGGGTGGCGGCAGAGGCGCTCTCTGTCTGGTTGCGCAGCACCAGCGACAGGGCGCCGACGCTGCGCGCCAGGTCCAGCCGCTCGGCCTGCTCGGGCGTGACTTCCAGCGTCACGGCGTTGGCCAGCTGGGGCTTGCCGCCGTCTTGCTCGACGTCTTGCGCGACGGCCAGCACGAGCATGCGCTCCAGCACGATCTTGGAGATCACGCGGTTTTTGCCATCGGGGCCTTGGTCTTCCTGCGTGTTGACGAGCACGTCCACGTAGGTGCCTGGCAGCGCGAAGCCTGCCACGCCCACCACGTCGTTGACGCGCACCGTCATGGCGCGGCGTCCGGGTTGCAGCAGCGCCGTCAGCCCGCCCTTGGAGCCCTCGGCAGCGAGGCGGCGGGCGAGGATGGGCTCGCCTTTTTGCAGGCTTGATGTCAAGACGCGACCCTTGACGGCATCGATGGAGGGAAACGCACCCGCAGGCACCGTGTCGACGGGCCATTTCGCCACGCGCAGTTGGGTGGGCAGCAGCGCCGTGCCCACGGGCACATCGACCACAGACACGACCACGTCGGCGGTGTCCATTTGCCCGGCGCCCGCCTGGGCCTGCAGCCAGCGCGAAGCCAGCACGATCGCCAGCACACCGGCCAAAAGGGCCACGACCAGCATCAAAACGCCTCGGAACCTCATGAGATTTGCACTCCACTGATGGATGGCACGCGCCACCTGCTGGATTTATCGGTCTGCCGCGAGGGAACTTGTGACGGGCCGCTCGCTGCCGAAAAAGCGACGGGGTGCACCCGCACCCCGCCTCACAGCCTGCGAGGGCCGGACGGCGGCGCTCAGGCCGCCGTGGAAATCTTGCCGAACAGGCTGGTCAGGAGGTTGCCCAGCCCGCCCGAGTCATTCGCAAGGAAGAGCGCCACGATGGCGGCGATGCCCGCCGCCACCAAGGCGTACTCGATGGCCACGACACCGCGTTGCGGCTGCAAGCTGGAGGGCTTGGACATGTCGCACCTCGGGTGGTTCGGGCCTGCTCAGGCCGCGGTGGAGATCTTGGCGAACAGGCCGCTCAAGATGCCCTTGAGGCCGCTGTTATCACCAGTGAAAAACACAGCCACGATGGCCGCGATGCCGGCTGCCACCAGGGCGTACTCGATGGCGACAACGCCCTTTTGGCTGCGGGCGACTTGGACGATGGATTTCAGTGACATGGTATTGACTCCAATAGAGGTCAGGTGGATATCCGCGTTCAATGCGGGGTATGGATCTGTGGTTTCCGGCATCCGACCCGAATGGCTTCGATGTCCGAACCGTTTCGTGAAGATACGTGTCGGCCGAACTTTCTGTAAAGCGAAGAAAGAAGGGAAATACGTGCCATTTGCGGCAACCGTCACGAGATGGGCAACGGATTGCGGATCGCCCCCAGATGAGCCTGCGCTTGCGGCGTTGGCGAGGGCGCTGGCGCGTGACAAAGTGACGGTTTTACGCCGTGCTTTTTCGACGACGCGGGCTGCGTGATTCACGCGACCATGTCGCTCCAGTTTGTCAGCGAACGAGTACCGCCATACCCCCATGGAAAGACCTGCACCATTCTCGAACAAGTGGGTGCCCGTTATATTGCCAATATGCACTGCATTGGTGCTGGTGCATGGCATGGCCGGTGCGCGCATGGAATTGCACGCGCTGCGGCAAGAATCCATTTGGTCGGGAGACCTGCAAATGGCGCGCACCATGCGGCGTCAAATAGATATCAATATGCAGGCGGGGGTGGCGGACCCGTGCGCAGGCGTGGTTGAGCGGCACGCTGCACACGGCCATGCCCTGCGCTGCGAAGGTGGGCGCATCGTGGCGCAAGCAGACGAGGGCGGAGGCCTTCCGGTAGGCCTCGTGCTGGAAAAAGTGCCATCGCCGGCAGGCCCGTCCGTGTGGCGGTGCCGCGGGCGGGGCGTGCAATTGCGAGAGTTGCCGCATGCGTGCTTTCCTTGAGCGTTGCTGTCGGCATCGGGTGCTCCGCTACCTGCTGCCGCCTTGCCTTGGCCTGGGCGTGGGGCTGGTGGCGCTGGCCTATGGAGCGCTGGCCCAGATGCACGCCAAGCTGCCGCTCGCCGACGACTTCTACAGTTTCTATGCCTCTGCAGAGCGGGTCACCCAGGGGGAGAGCCCGTACTGGCCGCTGCTGCCACGCCGCCATCCTGGCGACCCCTGCCACCCGACCGGCCCGCTGGCGCTCGATCTCGCCAGCACGCCCGTGGCCGATTTGACGCCGGCACAGGCCCTGGTGTGCCGCGCGCCGAACCTGAATCCGCCGGTGTTGGCCGTGCTCAGTCAGCCACTGGCGTGGATGTCGCCCGGGTTGGCGGCCAATGTCTGGATGGGACTCGGCTTGACCGCCATGGCGATCGCGCTGTGGTGGCTGTCGGTGGCGCTGTGGCCGGCGGCGAGCAGTCCAGTGCGCTTGTGGGGCATGCTGGTGCTGGGGCTGTTGATGTGGTTCCCCACGTGGTTGAGCGCCATGGTGGGGCAGGTGACGCTGGTGCTGTCCTTGCCCTTGGTGGGCGCATGGGTCGCCTTGCGTCGCGGGTCGCCATGGCTGGCCGGCAGCCTCATCGGCCTGTTGTGCGGCGTGAAGCTCTTTTTTGGCTTGCTCGTCGCGGGCCTGTTGCTGATGCGGATGTGGCGCGCCGCCGCCTCGGCCATCCTCACCCTGGCGGCTTTGTGCGCACTGGGCGGGTGGGCCACCACGGGCTGGTCAGCTTACCGCGATTACGCGCAGGCCCTGGAAGCGGTGATCTGGCTCACCAACAACTTCAACGGTTCCTTGCATGGGTATGTGGCCCGCTTCTTCATCGAGCCGGATCGCCTGTTTTGGAACGTGGTGCCCCGCGAGGCCAAGGCCTTGTCATGGGTCCTGGCTGCTGGCGTGGCCGGCGTGTGGTGGCACGGCCTGCGCGCGGCCAGTGCGCGCACCCTGGCTCGCGCCGACCTCTTGTTCACCCTGACCGTGCCTGCGATGTTGCTGATCAATCCGCTGGGGTGGGTTTATTACTTTCCTTGGTTGATCCTGCCTGTCTGCCTCGTGTGGCGAGCCAGTGAGGGCCAGCCAGACCGCGGCACGGTGCTGGCGGCCCTGGCCCTGCTGGTGGCCTTGGCTGCGGTGCCCCGCAGCCTGATGTCCCACCCGCCCTACTTGCTGTCGGAGTGGCTGATCGACTGGGGCGGCTACACCTGCCTGCTGATGCTGGCCCTGGCGCTGGGGTGGCATGCGCGCCACCGCATTGGTGAGCAGGGCGGCATCGAACGCCCTGCGGGGGTGACCACATGAAGCCGCAGCCAGGCACGGCGCCATCGCGCCCGGTCCGCTGGACGGCATGGGATGCCGCCTGCCTGCTGCTCGCCGTGGGTGCCCTGGGCGTGTCCCTGCGTGGCTTTGTGCGAGACAAGGCGCTGTCAGCGCAAACGGTGCGTGTGCAAAGCGGCATGGCGGTGGCCGCGCAGTGGCGCCGGGCGGTGGAGCAGCAGGCCAAGCGCGATGTGCCGCCCGGGTGCGGCGCGCTGCCGCCCCGCCACCGCCTTGTGGACGGTACGGTGGTGGGGTGCCACCAAGGCACCGTGCACGTCCATGTGCCAGGTGCGCGGCAGATGACGGAGGTGCGCCTCGCCTTGACGCCCGTGTGGCGCGAAGGTGGCCTCACCTGGACATGCGATGCCCTGGTGCCGCTGTCCGCCACCGTGCCTTTCCCTTGTCACCGATGACGTACCCGATGCCTCTCCTATCGATGCCAGTGCCGCTGAGCAACGCCCTGCGGCGTTTGGCCCGCATGGCGCTGGCCTTTGCCTTGGGCGCGTTCCTTGCCTTGGGGCTGCTGTACGACGCCGCGGCGCTGCGGGGGCAACTGCAATCGCCGGGGTCGAACGATTTCGGCAGCCTCTACCTGTCGGCCTGGCGCGTGGCCCATGGCGACACACCCTATTGGCCTTACGACCAGGTCGTGCCCGAGCAACACCCGTGTCACTGGCGCCATGCGGTGCAGATCGAACTGGCCAGTCTCCCTGCCGATGCCACCCCCATGGCACTGTCGTGGCTGTGCCGGCCGCCCAACCTGAACCCGCCCGTGTTGTCCGTGCTGATGGTGCCGCTGACCTGGCTGACACCCGCGGGCGCGTATGTGGCTTGGTCGTGCCTGTCGGTGTTCAGTGTGGTCTGGGCCGTGGCTTTGCTGCTGCGCGCCTGGCCCGCCACATGCGGCTGGTCGCAGGCGCGGTCCCTGGCGTGGGTGGCCGCAGGCGCGCTGGGCGTGCTGGCGTGGTTCCCGGCTGTGGCCAGCTTCACCTTCGGGCAGGTGACCCTGCCTTTGTGCGGTCCGCTGGTGTGGGCGTGGGCTTCCTTGCGACAAGGGCATGCGGTGCGCGCCGGGGCATGCCTGGGCCTGCTGATGGGGCTGAAGCTGTTCATGGGGTTGTTCCTTTTCAGCCTGCTGTGTGTCCGCCAATGGCGTGCGGCTGGGGCGGCCATGCTGGTGGCATGCGCCACGCTGGCCGTGGGCGCGATGGCTGGCGGGTGGCCCGCCTACGAGGCCTACTTCGACGGGCTCGCCCGTGTGAACTGGTTGGCAGCCAACTGGAACGGCTCTGTCCAGGGCTACGTGAGCCGCTTCCTCGGTGGCTCACAGAACGTGCCGCTGGTCGATGCACCGGGCTGGGCCCGTGGGGTGTCTGCCGTGATCTGCCTGGGGCTGCTGGTTTGGCTGGGGCACCGGCTGGCATCGTTGCCGCGTTGCCTGCCTGCTGTGCGAAGTGCGGGGCCACGCCTGGCCGATGCCGTCTTCGTGCTCACCGTGCCTGCCATGTTGTTGCTGTCTCCACTGGGCTGGCTGTACTACTTTCCATTCCTGGTGTTGCCGGGCGCGCTGGTGTGGCTGCACGGAGGGCCACAGGCGCGCCAGCTTCGGTCGGTGCTCCTGCTGGTGGTGAGCCTGTCCGCCATCCCACGTGACTACGCCATGCCCAACTTCGTCAACGAGCCGTGGACCTGGGTGCTGGACTGGGGCTTTTACACCTACGCCTTGTTGTTGATGGTGGGCTGCGGCGCCTCGGTGGTGCGGGGCCTGGTTGTGGAGGAAGCCCATGCGGCTTGACCTGCGAGCGCGGCGACACGGTCTGCACCGGCGAGTGCCATGGTGGTTGCCATATTGGTTGCCCTTGTGCCTGTACCTGCTGCCCGTGTGGCTGCTGTGGGCCGCGGTGATGCACTTCACCAGCGGGCACTTTACGTACACCCTGGACGACCCCTACATCCACCTCGCGTGGGCGCGGGCCGTGTCGATGGGCCAAATGGGGCTCCACCCTGCAGAGGCCAGCGTGCCGTCCAGCAGCATCGTGTGGCCGTGGCTCTTGTTGCCCTGGGTGCAGCAGCCCTGGGCGGAGTGGGTGCCGCTGTGCCTGAACGTGGCGTGTCTGGCGGGCAGCGTCGCCGTCATCCGCCGGGTGCTGTTGCCCGTGGCGGGCTTGCCGCGCGAGGCGCTGACCGTGGTCATCTTGCTGGGCAGCAACCTCTACGGGCTGGTCTTCATGGGGATGGAGCACAGCCTGCAGGCGTGGCTGGCCTTGCTGGTGGCCGAGCAACTGCTCAAGCTGGAGGCCGGGCCCTTGCCGCGCAGGAACCTGCTGTGCTGCTGCCTGGCCCTGTGGCTCGGGCCGTTGGTGCGCTACGAAAGCCTCGCCATCAGCGCGCCCATGCTGGCGGCCTTGCACCTCAGCGGGCATCGCCGTGCCGCCGCGCTGACGCTGCTGGGCCTGGCCGCGTCCCTGGGGCTGGCCAGCGCGGGCTTTCAGGCCTGCTGCGGCACGCTGTTGCCCACCTCGGTGATGGCCAAGGCCACCGACGGCCAGGTGGCGTCCCTGCTGGCCGTGGCCCTGAGCAATGTCATCGACCTGGGGTGGATGCTGGCGGTGGCCGGGCTGTGCGGCTGTTTGCTGCCCGCCTCGCAGCGCCGACACACGCTGCTGTACTGGCTGCCGGTGGCGCTGCTGTTGCTGGTGGCGGGCAAATCGTCCTTCCACCGCTACGCCTCCTTCCTGATGGCCTACGCCCTGTTGCTGGCCGCTTCGGTGCTGGTGCGGCGCTGGCCACAGCGTTGGCGCCTCTGCTACTGGCTGCTGCCCGTGCTGATGCCCATGGTGGTGCAGACGCTGGTCGTGCCGCTGGCGGCTGGCAACATCCATGGCCAGCAGGTGCAGATGGCCCGCCTCGCTCGCCACCTGGGCGCACCGGTGGCCGTCAATGACCTGGGACTGATGGCCTGGCGGGCCGGCGTGCCGGTGTTGGATCTGTTCGGCCTGGCCTCGCCCGAGGCCATGCGCCTGCGGCGCGACCCCCAGGCCCAGCCTCAGGTGTGGATGGCCGACCTGACCGCACGCCGCGGTGTGCGCTTCGCCATGGTCTACGACGCCTGGTTCCCTCAGCGACCGCCCGGCTGGCACAAGGTGGCAGACCTGGTGCTGACCCTGCCGAACTTCGCGGCCGCTGAGCCCGCCGTGGGCATCTACGCGCTGGACGCCCCCGGCGTGGCACAGGCCCGCGCCGGCCTGCAGTGGTTGGTGGCGCACCCACAGGGCGGACACTTCACGGTGCGCTGGCCCGAGGCGCCGCCTTGATGCTTTTCGGCTCAGTGCGCGTCACGAAATCTTCATGTGCCGTGGTCTCAAGCAGCCCCCCGCGGGACCGATAAACCTCCCGTTGTTGTAGGGAGAAACCATGACGCCACCGGCGCACGCATCGGCAACTTCTGAGCATGTTGTCTCGCAAGAGGCTGCTCACCTGCCGGGGATGACCGTCTCCGAGATCATGGCCTGCGGCCTGCTCAGCACCCATTACCAACCGCTGGGCCGTCTGCGTGATGGCGAGGTGGTCGGCCACGAGGCCTTGCTCCGCGGTCCCCGCGGGCATGCGCTGGCCGCCCCCGACGCCCTGTTCGCAGCGGCCCAGTCGCAAGGTGTGGGCTTCGACCTGGAGGTGCACGCCATCAAGCTGGCCCTCAAGGGCTGGGCACGGCAAGGCATGGCGGGACAGCTGTTCGTCAACCTCAGCGCCGGCGCATTGAGCGCCTTGCTGGCCCACCCGGTCGGGCACGGCATCTGGGGCCTGATCCGCGACATGGGCATCCCCACGGGCCGGCTGGTGGTCGAGATCACCGAGCACGAGCGCGTGGCCAACCTCCCCCGCCTGCTCGACGCCATCCAAATGCTGCGCCGCCTGGACGTGCAGCTCGCGCTCGATGACTTCGGCGATGGCCGCTCCAGTCTGCGCCTGTGGGCCGAGCTCAAGCCCGACATCGTCAAGATCGACAAGTACTTCGCCCGCGACATCGCTGCGCACCCGGAGAAGGTGCAGACCATCACCGCGCTGCGCCGCATCGCCGAGACCTTCGGCACGCAGATGGTCGCCGAGGGTCTGGAGACACCGGAAGAGCTGCGCGCCTTGCGCGACCTCGGCATCGAGCTGGGTCAGGGTTACCTGCTGGGTCGCCCGCAGGCCACCCTGGCCGCAGCCCTGCTGCCCGAGGCACGCGAGGTCATCGACAGCCGCGAAATCGCCGTGCTGCCCAGCAAGACCCGTCAGGCCCGCAGCGACTTCGCGCTGGGCACCATCGTGATGGAGGTGGAGCCCCTGCCGGCCGATGCCACCCACCAGCAGGCCGCGCGCCGCTTCCTGAGAGACGAATCGCTGCGCGCCATGGCCGTGGTGAAGGACGGCCAGCCCATCGGTCTGGTCAACCGCCAGGGCTTCCTCAACCAATACTCCAAGCCCTACTTCAAAGAGCTGTACGACCAGCGCTCCTGCCTGCTGTTCGCCAACACCGAGCCCCTGGTGCTCGACGCCAGCATCGGCCTGGACCAGCTCACCGACGTGCTCACCTCGGAAGACCAGCGCTACCTCAGCGAAGGCTTCATCGTCACGCGCGATGGCCAGTACCTCGGCATGGGCACGGGCGAGCGCCTGGTGCGCGCCGTGACCGAGCTGCGCATCGAGGCGGCCCGCCACGCCAACCCGCTGACCTTCCTGCCGGGCAACATCCCGCTGACCCTGCACATCGGCCGGCTGCTGCAAGGCGGCGCGCCCTTCGTGGCCTGCTATGCCGACCTCAACCACTTCAAGCCCTTCAACGACCACTACGGCTACTGGCGCGGCGACGAGATGATCTGCCTACTGGCGCGCACCCTGGTGAAGCACGCCGATGCGCGGCGCGACTTCGTGGGCCATGTGGGCGGCGACGACTTCGTCATCCTCTACCAAAGCGAAGACTGGCACACCCGCATCGAAGCCGCCGTGGCCGACTTCAACCGCGAGGCCATCGCCCTGTTCGACGACGAGGCCCGCCAGCGCGGCGGCATCGAAGCCGAAGACCGCAATGGCGTGATGCGCTTCTTCCCCCTGACCACGCTGTCGGTGGGCGCCCTGCGCGTGCACCCTGGCGATTTCGCCCAGCCCGAGCACGTGGCCAGCGCGGCGGCGGCGGCCAAGCACAAGGCCAAGCAGTTGTCGGCGGGGGTGTATGTGGATGCGCGGGAGAAGCCTGTGGCGGAGGCAGCGGTCAAAGCGGCTTGATCTGGTACACCCGGACAGGCTCGTTTCTTGAGCCACTGCGATGGCAAGATAAGGGCAAATTCAATCTTCTGGGGGGAAGACCATGAGCCCGTGCTACTTTGCCTACTGGGGCAAAGCGAGGCCAGCCGCACCTGCGCAGGTCGGTTGGCATTTGCTGCCATTTCATTGCCTGGATGTCGCCGCGGTGGGAACTGCTTACCTGAGGGCCGCACCTCACGTGAGTCAACTGCTGCGCGAGCGATTGGGCCTGTCTGAGCAGCACCTGCTCGACTGGATGGCGTTCTGGTTGTCCGTTCACGATCTGGGCAAGTTCGCGACCGCATTTCAGGGACAACGGCCCGACATCGTGCAGCAACTGCAGAACCGCGAGGTCATCACGCTGTACACCGTCAGGCATGACAGCCTGGGCATGGCCTATTGGCGCGAGGCGGTGATTCCGCGCGCCGAGCGGGATTGCTGGTTTGGGCCTGATACCGAAGGCTTGATGTGGGGCTTGATGTACTGGGTACGTACCGTGACGGGCCACCACGGCCAACCGCCTGACGAGACCATCGCAAGCCTTGCTCCGCACTTTCACCGTGCGCTGGATGAGCCTGCCGCGGCCATGTTTGTGGATCAGATGAGGGCCAGGTTTTTATCGGGCCTCGATTTCTCTCAGGGGTGCTTTGCGAACCCGAGCGATTTCTTACGGGAGAGCCAGTGGCTCTCCTGGTGGGTAGCAGGCGTGGCGGTCCTGGCCGACTGGATTGGCTCCAATCAGGACCATTTCCCTTACGTGGATCGGCCCGTGTCCCTGGAGGTCTATTGGGGGCTTGCCTTGACTCGGGCTGAGCATGCTGTCAGGGCCTCTGGCGTTCTGCCGGTGTCCGTCACTCGACCCATGGGCTTTGATCGGCTGTTCCCGGAAATCACAAGGCTGTCCCCGCTGCAGGTGTGGGCGACGCAAAGGCAACTGGAGGCTGGCCCGCAAATCCACTTGATGGAGGACGTCACCGGCGCCGGCAAGACCGAAGCGGCCATGACACTGACCCATCGCCTGATGAGCGAGGGCGTGGCCGATGGCTTCTATGTGGGCTTGCCCACCATGGCCACAGCCAATGCCATGTACGGTCGCCTGAGCGGCTTCTACATGCGCCTTTTCAATGGTTCTGCCAGCATGGCTTTGGCCAGCGGACAAAGAGATTTGGTGGCCGCATATGCCGAGTCAGTGTTGCCACCAGGGGCCGCCGAGGCCGATGCCGCGCAGCAGGACGAGACCGCCACAGCACGATGCACCGCTTGGTTGGCTGACCACAACAAGCGCGCTTTGCTGGCACCGGCAGGCGTAGGCACCATCGACCAGGCCTTGATGGCAGCCCTTCAAGGAAAACACCAGTCATTGCGCTTGCTGGGTTTGTTTCGCAAAGTGCTGCTGGTAGACGAGGTCCACGCCTGTGATCCTTATATGCAGGGTGTCTTGGAGTGCTTGCTGGAGTGCCATGCCCAGGCAGGGGGCAGCGCCATCTTGCTGTCTGCCACCCTGCCTCAAGTCATGAAGCAGCGTCTGCTGGATGCCTTTGCCAAGGGGGCAGGGTGCGAGGCGCCGGAGGTGGCCTCATCAGGCTATCCATTGGTCACCAGTTGGTCTGCAGCGCAGCAGGATCGCTTGCATGAAGACGTGCTCGCCACGCGGCCCGATGTCTCGCGCCTGGTCCGTGTCCGCTACTTGTCAGACGTGCATGACGTGGTGGGCGGCATCCTTGAAGCCCTGGCGCAAGGCAAGTGTGTATGTTGGATGCGCAATACCGTGATCGACGCGCTGGACGCGCACGCACTGTTCAAGGAGCACATTCTCACGGACAAATTGACCTTGTTCCATGCCCGCTTCACCTTGAGCGATCGCCTGGAAACAGAGCAAAGCATCCTTGAGAACTTCGGCAAGCACAGTACACCCCAACAACGCAGCGGCAGGCTGGTGATTGCCACCCAGGTGGCCGAGCAATCGCTGGATGCAGACTGGGACCTGGTGGTGAGCGACCTGGCCCCGATGGACCGTCTGATCCAACGGGCTGGACGATTGCAGCGTCATCGGCGCGATGCCAAAGGGGCCCGCTTGACCGATGCCTCGCAAGCTGATGGCCGGGGAGAGCCCGTCCTCTGGGTTCTGGGTCCACCCTGGCAGGATGCGCCCGATGCCGACTGGTTCAAAGCAGCATTCCCCAAGTCCTCGCAGGTTTACCGGCATCACGGCCAGCTGTGGCTGACTGCACAGCAGTTGCAGACCGGGCATTTCTCCATGCCTGCCGACGCACGGCGCCTGATCGAGGGCGTGTTCGGTGTTGACGTTGTTTTGCCTGGCGGGCTCACCGCTGTGGCGGATCGTGTGGAGGGCGAGGAAGTCAGTGAGGCCTCTTTGGCTCAGCAAAACACGATCAAGCTTCGAACGGGATACGAGCGCGGCACCATTGACTGGTGGGCTGATGCCAAGACACCCTCGCGCATTGGTGAACCCAGCATGAACGTCGTGCTGGCCCGTTGGCATGGTGATCGATTGGCACCTTGGATCGAGCACGAAGACACCGGACACGCCTGGGCTTACAGCACTGTGCGAGTGCCTCAGCGTTTGATCGCAGCGACCGCGGAACTGGATGAGCCACGAGCACAGGCAGAACTGATGCGCATGCAGGAGAGTCTGCCCGACAAGGGCAAGTGGTCGGTGCTGCTGCCTCTCAAAGAAGGTGGGGGCGGCTGGGAGGGCGTCGCGCTGGCTCGGCAGGGTGAGCGCCAGGTGAAACGGCGTTGGACCTACGACCGTAGGTTCGGCTTGAAGGCCGCCGGGTAACAGCGCTGAGCCAAACATCCCCAACACGTTGGGGAACGATGCGCGAACGGCAACGCGTGCGGTTCATCCCCAAATGGTTGGGGATGGGCCGATTGTCCCATCACTGCCGCATGGCACAGTGCAACAAAGCTTGCCAAAAATGTTTCGGAAAGACAAAGCGTGCTTCAAGAAGTTGGGGTCTGAACGCATGCTCAACAACACACCAGGGAGAGAGCGTCGTGTCGTTATTGACAGAGCCGTGGATGCCTGTGCGCTTGCGCTCGGGTGAGCGCCGGTGGGTGGCGTTCGAGCAGGTATCAGATCCGGAGTTGATCGCGTTTGACGCCGACCGTGCGGATTTCAATGGCGCGTTGGCGCAGTTCGCCATTGGTGCGCTTGCGACGTTTGCGTCGCCCGACACCCCGCTCGATTGGGTTGCGCTCTTCAGGAGGCCGCCAGACCGTGTGGCCCTGCGCCGATGGGTCGAGCCGCACACTGCAGCGTTCAAGTACGACGGAGACGGTCCGCGCTTCATGCAGGACTTCTCTTTGGCAAACCCACCAGATGTGGACATCGCATCGTTGCTGATCGACTCGCCAGGGGAGAACGCGGTCAAGAACAACAGCGACCATTTCGTCAAGCGCCGTCGCGTACAGCATGTCTGTCCCCATTGCGCCGTCACGGCTTTGTTGACGCTGCAAATCAACGCGCCGGCCGGTGGCGCAGGCAACCGCACGGGTTTACGCGGCGGCGGGCCCTTGACCACCTTGTTGGCATGCCAGCCCCCGAAGTCGTTGTGGCATGACCTGTGGCTCAACGTGATGGAGGCACCTCAGAACCATGCGCATGGTGGTGATCCGAAAAAGGCCGCGATTCACTTCACGTTCCCCTGGATGGCGGACATCTCGGCCATCCAGAAAGAGGGCGGGGAAACAGCGCCTTTGCAGACCCACCCGAACCACATCTTCTGGGCCATGGCGCGACGCATCCGGTTGGATTTCGATGCAACGCAGTCCGGTACGTGCGATCTGTGCCACCGGGCGCATGAGCGACTGGTCCACCGGTACGCCGCACGTCCGTATGGGCTCAACTACAAGGGGCCTTGGGATCACGTCCTGTCCCCGTATTACGAGACCAAAGAGGGGTGGCTGCCGCTGCATCCCCAGCCTGGAGGATTTGGATATCGGCATTGGCTGGCCTGGGTCTTGGGTATTGGCGACCACAAGCAGCGGCAGAGGCCCGCCCGGATCGTCGAGCACCACAGAAAAGCGCGTCGCGCCAGCCAAGCTGGCGCGCAGCTGAAGCTGTGGGCCTTTGGCTACGACATGGACAACATGAAGCCAAGGTGCTGGTACGAGTCAACGCTGCCCTTGTATGGGTTGGATGGCTGTGATGACCGCGACATCAAGGACATCGAATCGACGGTGGGAGCATGGCTTGAAGCAGCCAAACTCAGCTTGTACGCGTTGCGAAGTGCCGTCAAATCTGCCTGGTTTGGTGGTGACGCCCGTGGCGATTACAGCAGTGTCGATGCCGCGTTTTGGACGCAAACCGAAGCGGAGTTTTACGCGCATTTGAAAAGCTTGATCGACTTGGCCCGCGAAGGGCGGACCGTGGATACGCAACAACTTGGTCAGACGTGGTTGGCCGTACTGGTCCGCGTGTGCCTGCGTTTGTTTGACGACGTGTTTGTGGGCGCCGGGCAAATCGATCGGCAAAATCCACAACGGGTTGCCGCTGCGCACAAGCTGCTCAAGAGCACCTTGCTGGGCAACAAGCTTCGTCAAACGTTGAACCTGTCGGTGACAGCGCCCGCGGTCGACGGCGAGAAGAGGCCCAGTAAGAAATCCAAATGAGGAGGGCGCCATGTCCAGAAAACTGACGGAAGACACCCCGATTGGCAAAGCCTTGATTGACTGGTGGACCGATCTTGAAAATGACAAGCGCGGACGTGCCGAGTTGCGTCGAGCATCCAGCGTGTTCGAGGCCTTGATGTGTCCCTCGTTTCAACGATTACAGCGCCGGCTGGTTGCCATCAGTCCGGAGATGTTCAGCAGCGGCCACCAATTGGACCGTTTGGCCATGGCCTGTGCGTTGCTGTCCCACGTGAGGGGGGCCAGCAATTTGTCCGTGCCCCAGGCCATGAGCGCCCGAACCAAAGGTGCCGAGCGAAATCCGGTCAGCGAACTGCGCTTCAAGCGGTTGCTGGAATCGCCGGACGACGAAGCCTTGTTCACGGGGCTCCGCCGTGCCTTGCCTTTGATCGATCAAACCGTTGACGTGCTCAGCCTCGCCTCTGCCGTTCTGTGGTGGGGTCATGAGGTCAAACGCGCATGGGCTTACGAATACGACTGGATCTGACGCGCCCATTGCTGCGCAAGGTTTCAGTTTCACCGATCAATTTGTGGGAGTTTCATCATGTCTGTTTTCATCCAGCTTCACGTTCTCACCAGCCACGCTCCGTCCAACCTCAACCGTGACGACACAGGCCGCCCCAAAACCGCATTGATGGGTGACGCCTTGCGCTTGCGCATTTCCTCGCAAAGCCAGAAGCGCGCGTGGCGCACCTCTGATGTGTTCGAGGATGCTCTGGGCGAGCACCTGGGCAAGCGCACGCGCATGCTGGGCAAGGAGGCCTACGACTTGATCGTTGCTGCCGGTGTGGAAGACAAAAAGGCCCGTGAATGGGCGCGCCAGATCGCAAGCTGCTTCGGCAAAATCAAGTCTGATAAGAAGACCGAGCACGATGAGGATCTGCAGATCGAGCAACTGGCGCACGTGAGCCCCGCGGAGCGAGCGGCTGTGATGGCGTTGGCCAAGGCCTGTGGCGCGCGCAAAACCTCGCCCGATGAAGCCGAACTCCAATTGCTGACCCATGAGACGCGTGCGGTGGACATCGCCATGTTCGGTCGCATGCTTGCCGACTCGCCGGATTTCAACGTGGAGGCCGCCGTACAGGTGGCACACGCCATCACGGTGCACCGCGCGGCGGTCGAGGACGACTACTTCAGTGCCGTGGACGATTTGAACCCGCGTGGTGCTGGGCACATCGGTGAGCGGGGTTATGGCGCAGGGCTGTTCTACCTCTATGTGTGCATCAACCGTGATCTGCTCAGGGCCAACCTCAATGGGGATGAGTCCTTGACCAACAAGGCGCTGGAAGCCCTGCTGCAGGCCATCACCAAGGTCAGCCCAACGGGCATGCAAAACAGCTTTGCCTCGCGTGCGTATGCCAGCTATGTTTTAGCGGAGAAGGGGGCGCAACAGCCACGCAGCTTGTCTCAGGCTTTCATCAAGCCGGTCAAGCCGTTTGGCAATCAGTCCATGTTGACGGAAGCGATTGAAGCTTTGACACACCAGCGAGACAGTTTCAACAAGGTGTACGGTGCATGCGCGGACGCTCACAGCGAGCTGAACGCAGCGGCGGGCACAGGCTCGATCCAGGACTTGACTGCCTTCATGAAAGGGTGACCATGGAGTACCTGGTTTTCCAACTCCAGGGGGCCATGGCGGCTTGGGGGGAGGCGGCTGTCGGCGAGTTCCGCGGCAGCCACGAATACCCCACGGCCTCGGCGCTGGCTGGGCTGATGTCTGCAGCCTTGGGCTTGCGGCGCGATCAGGAAGCCGAGTTGCGCGCTTTGCACACCGGTTATTTGTTTGGTGTGGGCGTTTGTCAAGGCGGTGCATTGCTTCGCGATTACCACACCGCTCAGGTGCCTGGCCGTGTTGCCATGAAGGGACGCCGCCATGTCACGCGCAAGGATGAGTTGAGCTTTGCCCGCAACGATCTCCATACCATCCTCTCAACCCGTGATTACCGTCAGGGTGTCGATCTGCTGGTGGGGGTGCAGGCATGTGCAGGCGCTCCCTGCTCTTTGGATGAACTTCGGCGGGCGATTGAGCGGCCAGAGTTCGTACTCTACCTGGGGCGCAAGTCTTGTCCGCCGTCCGCCCCGCTCAACCCGCGCGTGGTTCAGTCTGACACCTTGCTGGAGGCGTTCAAGGTTTACCGCGCTGGGCATGCGCAGGCCTCAACGCGATCGGTACTCAAGTTGGCTTGGCCCGAGGGCATGAGTGCCGGCGTGGTGGCGGATTTGTCCGTGACGAGAAAAGACAGGTTGCTGCATCGGGGGGGCTGGCAGTTCGGCGACAGGGTCGAGCACCTGGCTCTTTTGACAGCGCAGGAGGCGTGACATGCATTTCAGCTTGATTTCTCCTCGCCCTGGCGGTGAACACCAAGCGGCGCACCAGATGCTGCAAGGTCCTTATCGTGAACACCAGTGGCTTTGGCGATTGTTTCCGGCGGAGCCGGGTGCGCCGAGGGACTTTTTGTTCAAGCGTTCAGAGGTGGGCGGCTTGCCGCGTTACCACGTGGTATCTGCACGTCCTCCCTTGCAGGAGGGGCTGGCCTGGCAGATCCAGACCAAGCCTTACGCGCCGCAACTACAGGCTGGTGATGTCCTCGAGTTCGAGTTGTGCGCGAACCCCGTGGTCACGCGCAAGGTCAATGGCAGGCATGCACGACATGACGTGGTGATGGATGCCAAACGGCAGTTGATGGCAGAGCGTGGGCTTGCGACGTGGTCATCGGTGCCTGTGGATGAGCGTCCCGGTCATCACGAAGTGGTGGCGCAGGCATGTTCAAGGTGGCTTGTTGGGCAGGGCGAGCGCGGTGGCTTTGAGGTCCTACCGGAGCAGCTTTCGGTGGAGGGTTATCAACAGCATGTCGTCAAGAACGGCAAGCTGAAGTTCACGACGGTTGAATTCCACGGTGCGCTGGTGGTCACCGATGTCCAGCGCTTCGTGACCACCCTGCACCGCGGTTTGGGGCACGCCAAGGCTTTTGGCTGTGGGTTGATGCTGGTTCGGCGTCCCGTCTGATGGCCGTGTGGGCGAGAAACTCCTGTTGTGCTATCTTTTGATGGCACAACAGCTGTGACCGGAGCATCACATGGAGACCTTCACCGTCCGAGACCTGCGCGAGCGCACAGGCGACCTCATCCGTGGCGCGGAAGAGGGCAAACTTTCTGTCGTCACCAAGCATGGCGCTCCGGTATTCGTCGCCGTTCCGTTCGATGAAATTTTGGTGCGTGAGGGGGTCACTGTGGCCCTGGCTGTGCACCTGTTCGACGAGGCGCAGATCTCGCTTGGCAAAGCGGCTCAGTTGGCGGGCATGGACCGCGGTGACTTCATCAAGCACTTGGCGCAATTGAACATTCCTGTCATTCGAACGGATGCCAGTGAACTGGAGCGGGAACTTGCCGCATTCAATCCATAGGCTGGTTGTCACCGATGCCGGGCCATTGATGGCCATGGCGCGGCATGACGTGCTCGGGCTGCTGCCGGCGTTGTTTGTGCAAGTACATGTGCCCGAGGTCGTGGTGCGCGAATGTTTGATGCGTCCAGAATTGCCGGATGCACACCGCATCAGGACAGCACTGAGCGAGGGATGGTTGCGTGCCAGCGAGTTTCCGCCCCTGGATGTGCGTTCGCTGGATCTCGGCGAACGCTGTGCCATCGGCATGGCACTGGACCTTGGCGCCGTGTTGCTTGTGGATGACCGGGCTGCGAGGCGGCATGCCGAGGCATTGGGCCTGACTGTTCTTGGGACCCTGGGTGTGCTGGTTTTGGCCAAGAGACGTGGTCTGCTTGCCGAGGTCCGCCCCCTGGTCGAAGCGATGCGCGCGGGCGGACACTTCATCAGCGCAAGCGCACTCGACGCGGTGTTACGCGCTGCTGGGGAGGCTTGAGACATGAGCGCGGGCACGCTGCCGCCTCTCAAGCCAATTCCCATCAAGGAGCGCTTGTCCATCATCTTCATCGAGCGCGGCGAGATCGACGTGATCGATGGGGCGTTTGTCGTGGTGGATTGTCAGGGTGAGCGGATTCGTCCAGTGCTGACGCATGTTCCCGTTGGCGGTGTGGCGTGCATCATGCTTGAGCCAGGTACCCGTGTTTCACACCGTGCAGCGGCTCTTGCAGCGCGTGTGGGCACATTGCTGGTTTGGGTAGGTGAGGCCGGTGTGCGCGTGTATTCGTCTGGGCAACCCGGTGGTGCCAGATCAGACCGCTTGCTGTACCAAGCGAAGCTGGCTTTGGACGACGATTTGCGGCTCAAGGTGGTGCGCAAGATGTACGCCATGCGTTTTGGCGAGGAGCCGCCGCAGCGGCGCAGTGTGGAGCAGTTGCGCGGAATCGAAGGCGCCCGCGTCAAACGGACTTATCAACTGCTGGCCAGCCAGTTTGGTGTGCACTGGAAGGGCCGCGACTACAACCCTGAGGCATGGGATGCTTCTGATCTGCCTAACAGATGCCTCTCTGCTGCGACTGCATGTCTGTATGGCGTGACGGAGGCGGCGGTGCTTGCGGCGGGCTATGCGCCAGCTGTCGGATTCATCCACACGGGCAAGCCATTGTCCTTTGTGTACGACATCGCAGACATCTACAAATTCGAGTCTGTCGTACCGCTTGCGTTCAAGATCGCAGCGAGTCAGCCGGCCAATCCAGACCGGGCTGTCCGCCTGGCGTGTCGAGATGTTTTTCGGCAAACCAAGCTGCTTGAACGGATCATTCCGGACATTGAGGACATCTTGTCCGCTGGTGACATCAGCCCCCCCGCGCCAACACCTGAGGCCGTGCGTCCTGCTTTGCCAAATCCGGAGGGCATGGGCGATGCTGGTCATCGTTCTTGAGAACGCGCCACCTCGCCTGCGTGGACGCATGGCCGTCTGGCTATTGGAGGTGCGGGCGGGTGTTTATGTGGGCAACTATTCGCGCAAGATGCGGGAGCACATTTGGGAGCACGTCATCGAGGGGCTGGAGGAGGGGAATGCGGTGCTGATCTGGCGTGCCTCGAACGAATCGGGGTTCGATTTCAAGACCGCTGGCAGAAACCGAAGGACGCCCACGGAGTTCGATGGGATTCAACTGGTCAGCTTCTTTCCAGAGGCCCGCTGATCGGGCGTTGCGCGCGGCTCTTTAACAAACCGAATGGGCTTGGTTTTTCGGTGGAAAATTAAAGGGCTGAAAAGTCCTTACCTTTCAACGAGATAGCGGAAGTGTGTTCCCCACATGCGTGGGGATGAACCGGCGCTCAACCGGATCATCACCATCAACGAGCAGTGTTCCCCACATGCGTGGGGATGAACCGGGTCGCATGTGATCGAGTGCGTTTGCGGCGCTGTGTTCCCCACATGCGTGGGGATGAACCGGCGCTAGGGGCGCACTGCCACATTCAGCTATCGTGTTCCCCACATGCGTGGGGATGAACCGCGCCAGACGACGACCAGCAAACCGGCGACGCCGTGTTCCCCACATGCGTGGGGATGAACCGACCCTCAACGGCCAGTTCTTCCTGGCCGAATACGTGTTCCCCACATGCGTGGGGATGAACCGGTCACCGCCCTGGTGTGCCTGATGGCCGCCATGTGTTCCCCACATGCGTGGGGATGAACCGGCCAACAAGACAGGCATCCAAGGTGTGCACCCGTGTTCCCCACATGCGTGGGGATGAACCGCACCAGGAGGCCGAGCGCGCCGCCCAGGAGGTGTGTTCCCCACATGCGTGGGGATGAACCGGTCTGGCAACTCAGGCATTGCGGTGGTGGTCTTCGTGTTCCCCACATGCGTGGGGATGAACCGGAATGTGTCGATGTCCATTCCCGCGATTCTGTGTGTTCCCCACATGCGTGGGGATGAACCGGAAATTCAATGCGCACGCTTAATGGAGTACTGCGTGTTCCCCACATGCGTGGGGATGAACCGGTCGACAAGGCCGCGCGCCTCTACACGCCCACGTGTTCCCCACATGCGTGGGGATGAACCGACGGATGGATTGCGGCCACTGCGTGAACCAGTGTGTTCCCCACATGCGTGGGGATGAACCGGACCGAATCCTGGGCACGCCCGGCGTGACGGCGTGTTCCCCACATGCGTGGGGATGAACCGCCGCAGGCCGTCTCCGGCGCGACTTCGGGGTAGTGTTCCCCACATGCGTGGGGATGAACCGACCGAGGTACGTCCAAAAATGTCCGATCTGACGTGTTCCCCACATGCGTGGGGATGAACCGACCGAGGTACGTCCAAAAATGACCGATCTGACGTGTTCCCCACATGCGTGGGGATGAACCGTTGACGTTGTGGCCCATGTGCAGCTTTCGCTCGTGTTCCCCACATGCGTGGGGATGAACCGCAGATGGGCGGATCGGGCGAGGCTGCGCGCGCGTGTTCCCCACATGCGTGGGGATGAACCGGCGAAACGGGGAAGGCAGCGAGCCCAAGAAGGGGTGTTCCCCACATGCGTGGGGATGAACCGACGGCCGAGCAGCTCATCACGTGGTTGCAGTCGTGTTCCCCACATGCGTGGGGATGAACCGTGGGCGGGCACGCCGTCCTTCCAGAACTTCGCGTGTTCCCCACATGCGTGGGGATGAACCGTTGGCTGCGCTGCCGTCATCGTTGGCGTCGAAGTGTTCCCCACATGCGTGGGGATGAACCGTTCTTTGTCACGTTGGCCGATGGTGTTCAGCAGTGTTCCCCACATGCGTGGGGATGAACCGGGCCCGGTGGCGACGGAACGTGCACGATTGCTGTGTTCCCCACATGCGTGGGGATGAACCGTCCTGGCCGCTGCCTAGCGTGTAATCGCCGGCGGTGTTCCCCACATGCGTGGGGATGAACCGTATTCCTTCAGGGGCGCGGCCTCGGGGTAGGGGTGTTCCCCACATGCGTGGGGATGAACCGCCAGGGAGGCGGCGCGCGGCGCGCGGCCTGCTGTGTTCCCCACATGCGTGGGGATGAACCGCTGCGTTTGCAGGCAGCCGTTCGGCACGCTCCGTGTTCCCCACATGCGTGGGGATGAACCGCCTCGGGCAGTCGAAAAATTCGCCGAACAGAAGTGTTCCCCACATGCGTGGGGATGAACCGGTTTTGCACGTCAGAACTCAAGATCAGGCCAAGTGTTCCCCACATGCGTGGGGATGAACCGGCTGGTGCTTTGCTTCTTGCCGCCCGAAACGCGTGTTCCCCACATGCGTGGGGATGAACCGGCGCGCAGCACCTCGCGCTCGTTCATGCCATGGTGTTCCCCACATGCGTGGGGATGAACCGAACAGCGGGAAGGGGTTTTGCGTGATGGGCATGTGTTCCCCACATGCGTGGGGATGAACCGAACAGCGGGAAGGGGTTTTGCGTGATGGGCATGTGTTCCCCACATGCGTGGGGATGAACCGGTCTCCTTCGACGAGCGCATTCGCTGGGTGGAGGTGTTCCCCACATGCGTGGGGATGAACCGCAGTCGCCCTGCCAGAACGGGTTGACCTCGGCGTGTTCCCCACATGCGTGGGGATGAACCGATCACAGACGACCCGTCGATTGTCCCCGCTCGGTGTTCCCCACATGCGTGGGGATGAACCGCCCCCAGGGCGGATGCCGAGGGGGGCGCTTTGGTGTTCCCCACATGCGTGGGGATGAACCGGCTCACGGGTGGCCGCCAGGGCCTCCACCACGGTGTTCCCCACATGCGTGGGGATGAACCACCTACGAGTTCAACGCCAAGACCGAAGCCAAGGTGTTCCCCACATGCGTGGGGATGAACCGTTGTTGATTTTAAAAGGGTTCGTCGGACACAGGTGTTCCCCACATGCGTGGGGATGAACCGTCGATGCGGTACAGCAGATGCGCCCCGTTGCCGTGTTCCCCACATGCGTGGGGATGAACCGGTCAAGCTCGAAGCGCCAGCCCTTGGCCTTGGGTGTTCCCCACATGCGTGGGGATGAACCGCCTCCGCGCAGATCAGACCCGACCACGAACCCGTGTTCCCCACATGCGTGGGGATGAACCGGTCCTGGGCCGCCGCTACCAGCTCACCCTGGTGTGTTCCCCACATGCGTGGGGATGAACCGTTCATGCAGCGGCACGGACTGGCGCCTGTAATGTGTTCCCCACATGCGTGGGGATGAACCGGCTGGTGCTTTGCTTCTTGCCGCCCGAAACGCGTGTTCCCCACATGCGTGGGGATGAACCGTTCATCTCAGGTGGGCTTGCCGGGGTGCAGCTCGTGTTCCCCACATGCGTGGGGATGAACCGGCCGTCCCCGACGGCCAGGCCTACCGCACGGTGTGTTCCCCACATGCGTGGGGATGAACCGGAGCTCGGCGGCGAAGCCAAGCTGGCCCCGCTGTGTTCCCCACATGCGTGGGGATGAACCGTCGAACACGATCAGCGCGGAGAGTCGCTACAAAGTGTTCCCCACATGCGTGGGGATGAACCGCCGCCACCACCTATACCCTGCGCCTGTACGGCGTGTTCCCCACATGCGTGGGGATGAACCGCTGGATGAACGTGCCAACGAACACCGGAGCGGGTGTTCCCCACATGCGTGGGGATGAACCGGTCCGACCAAGGATCTGTTGTATCAGTGGCCGCGTGTTCCCCACATGCGTGGGGATGAACCGGCTGTGAACATCAAGCCGGAGCATCTGGCGCTGTGTTCCCCACATGCGTGGGGATGAACCGGAGGCACCCCAGCTCGCCAAGAAGGTGCAGAAGTGTTCCCCACATGCGTGGGGATGAACCGCGCTACCAAACCAACAACGCCCGCATCGAGTCGTGTTCCCCACATGCGTGGGGATGAACCGCGCAAACCGACGCAGGCACTCGTGCAGCAGATGTGTTCCCCACATGCGTGGGGATGAACCGGTCAACCGGATCACGCCGACCAGGTCACCCTCGTGTTCCCCACATGCGTGGGGATGAACCGGTCCGATGGTCACCTTCGGCCTGCGGCTATCCGTGTTCCCCACATGCGTGGGGATGAACCGCCAGGCTCTGAGGTGTGGGTGACGTTCAACCCGTGTTCCCCACATGCGTGGGGATGAACCGGATGTACTGCAAAAGCAATACATCGCTGGCGGGTGTTCCCCACATGCGTGGGGATGAACCGCGCGAACACCAGATTGCCAGCATGCGTGCCGGCGTGTTCCCCACATGCGTGGGGATGAACCGCCATTTCCTCCGCTGAAGCCGCTGTTGGCGCGGTGTTCCCCACATGCGTGGGGATGTGGGCTGCTGCCGGTTTCGTGGACACCAACCTAAGCTTCTTGAGCTTTCTCGAACTGTATCGGACTGACGTAGCCCAGCGTCGAATGTCGGCGCCTGGGGTTGTAGAAGCGCTCGATGTAATCGAAC
>Ga0310345_10000422_pt1 | contig 66304 bp, 66 predicted proteins | sample HC15DNA20500_MG_FD_204667 | JGI IMG/M metagenome (GOLD analysis project Ga0310345, IMG submission 204667) | Marine microbial communities from station ALOHA, North Pacific Subtropical Gyre - HC15-DNA-20-500_MG | ecosystem: Environmental > Aquatic > Marine > Oceanic | place: Pacific Ocean: North...
CCGACCCACCAAAGATGCGATGTGAGAGCGCACTTTAGAGAGCGCACTTGAACGCCGCGTCAGCATCAACGTCAGCGCGGGCTCTTAGCTCAGTTGGTAGAGCAGCGGACTCTTAATCCGTTGGTCGTAGGTTCGAATCCTACAGGGCCCACCAAAAATTCCAAGAAAAATCAAAGGCTTGCACGAAAGTGCAGGCCTTTTTTCTTTCCAGAATCGCTTTATCCAGGCCCCGCCAGCGTCGGCGTGCGCAGAGGGGTCGGTGCACCTCGCGCCGGGCGCCGGCCCCGCTGACACCCGCAAGGCCAGCGTGTCGGAGTCGGCGGACGAGCAAGGCTTCGTCCGAGAAGCATGTCGGCCGGTATCGATCGCGGGCGTTTCCGGCTACGATCAGTGGCCGGTTGCAGTTCATCGCCAGCGTTTTCAACTTGATGAGGTGCAAAAAGCCATGAGTATCCAAGACACGAACGCCCGCCAGACCGTCTTGGTGACCGGGGCCACCGGTTACATCGCAGGATGGATCATCCAATACCTCCTGGAGGCTGGTCACACGGTGCATGGCACGGTGCGAGATCTGTCCCGCACAGACAACGTGGCTCACTTGCACAGATTGTCGGCTTCGCTGCCCGGGCAACTCAAACTCTTCAAGGCTGACCTGCTCGACCACGGCAGTTTCGATGAAGCCATGCAGGGCTGCGACGTGGTGATGCACACGGCCTCACCCTTCATCTTGGACGGCTACACCGATGCCCGGGAGGCGCTGGTGCGCCCAGCGGTGGAGGGTACCCGCAACGTGCTCGATGCCGTGCAGCGGTGCGCCAGTGTTCGGCGTGTGGTGCTCACAAGCAGCACGGCGGCCGTTTTCGGCGACAACTGCGACATCAAGGGCAAGCCCGGTGGCATGTTCACGGAGGCGCATTGGAACGAAACCAGCACGGTCGATCACAACCCCTACCAATACTCCAAAACGGCCGCAGAACGCGAAGCCTGGGCCATGCACAAGGCGGGCCGTGGCTGGGATCTCGTCACCATCAACCCGTCGATGGTGCTGGGGCCGTCCATGACCTGCAGCAGTCGCTCAGGCAGCATCGACACCTTGCTGCAGTTGGTGGATGGCCGATTGCGCAGTGGCGTGCCGGATCTGGGTTTCGGTGTGGTCGATGTGCGAGACGTGGCCCAAGCCCACCTCAGGGCCGCCTTCAAGGCATCGGCCACGGGCCGTCATATCCTGAGCGCCGAAACCTTGACCATGATGGAAATTGCCCGAATCTTGAAAGGGCAGTTTGGGTCACGGTACGCCTACCCCCTGATGACCTTGCCCAAGGCCATGACTTGGCTGGTGGGCCCGATGGTAGGGCCCATCACCCGCAAGTTTGTCAGCCGCAACGTCGGTCACCATGTCAAGTTTGACAACCGCAAAAGCCGCGAAGAGTTGGGCGTGACCTACCGGCCTGTCCAACAGACCTTGTGTGAACACTTCCAGCAAATGTTGGACGACGGACTGCTGAAAACCAAAGCTGCGTGAGGGTGCGACGGGCATCCCTGAGCCGACTGTCCGTGCCTGAGCGGCCTGCTGCTGAGGGCGAGTTGGGGGCGCAGCCCGTTGTGCCAGCGCGGCCACGGCGCCAGCCGCGAATGCGTGCGTTGTCCCTTGAGTTTGGATCACCACCGGCCGACAACCATGGTGTGTCTTCTGAGCACTCCGTTGCGATGCCACCGTCTTTTCGCGCAAATTTTCCCGATTCGCCAACGCACCGCCACGCCACGGCCGGACGCCCGGGCCTCGGGGAGCGCCCGAACTGGGACGTGCTGCCCGGTCGGGTGCGGGATGTGAGCGACATGCTGAACCTGGTCGTGAGTGCGGCTGCCGAAGGCCACTTCACGGAGGTTTACCTCGACGTTCGCTACCAGCTTGGCCTGGCTTTGCAGTTGTTCGGTGCCGTGCTGTTGGGGCGCGTGAGGGTCGGTACCCAGCCCGTCAGCCGTGCGCGTGTGCGGGTCGTGCGTCAGGGGCGCGATGTGATCGGCTTTGCCTTGATGCGCCACCTGCCGGGCGAGGGAAGTGCGCACCTGGAGTTGCACCTGCTGGCCGTGCACGCCCACGCACGTCAATCTGGCGTGGGGAAGGCGCTGTTGGCCGATGCCCTCAGCGCTTTGCAGGAGGGCCAATGCCTTTTCGTGACCACTTTGCCGAATGCGCATGGGATGAAGCGGCTGGTGCGGAAATCTGGGGGGCGTTCGCTGGGGCCAGTGTCACTGAAGCCCAGGCAGCAACGCGGCCCCGAGGCATTCGTGCTTGGAGCCGTGTCCCCGCTGGAGGTGTCCTCGCTGCCATGGCGGGGATGGTTGGGCGATTCGGGCTGAGCCGGCGACGCTGCGATGGGGTGCACAGGGCCCAATCCGGACCAGATTGAGCTCGGCAAGCGGCCAATCGCCCCGAAACATGCATCAACAAGGGCTTTTGCGGGCGCAGACCCCATCCCAAGAGCCTTTCGACGCGGCACAATACATTGCCCGACATTTGCGGGTGCATCCAGAAACTCATTCATGAACAAGACTGATCTCATCCAGCGTTTGGCTGACCAGCATCAACTGTCCAAGGCCGAGGCTGGCCGCATTCTGGACACGCTGCTCGACACCGTGGTGGCCTCCGTCAAAAAGGGTGACGCTGTCACCATTCCGGGCTTCGGTACTTTCAAGCAACACGCTCGTGCTGCTCGCAACGGCGTGAACCCCAGCACCGGTGAGAAGATCAAGATTGCCGCCGCCAAGCTGCCCAAGTTCACCCCTGGCGCAACCTTCCGCGCTGCGGTGGACCCGAAGGCCGCTGCCCGCAAGGCTGGCGCAGCACCTGCCAAGAAGGCTGCCGCCAAAAAGCCCGTGGCTGCGAAGAAGGCCAAGAAGGGTTGATCCCTGCCCGAGCGCCTTCAACGCCCAGAGCGTTGTGGGCCGCATCCACGCGCGGCAACCCCTTGGGGTGCCGCGCGTCACCGTTTGAAGGCATCGCAACTCACGCCGCAGCGCTGCGGTCACGGCGTCGACGCGACGCCATCTCACGGCCCATGCCCTGCATTTCCGCCGGGGCCATGCGTGCCTTGGCCTCGGGGTAGGCCAGTGATTCCTCCAGCGCCATGTGGTCTTGATAGAGCGCCTGGAATACCGGCACGGCCAGGCGCAACTGCTCGAGGTTGAACCAGTTGTAGCCCGCCGCGATGGATTCGATGTGCGGCGCCAGCTCCCGCCAGTCTTCCTCGATCCAGCCGTGGTCCTGCTGCAGCCGCATCGCCGCTTCCATCACCCGCGCGTCACCGCTGCTGAGCATGGCAGGGAAGATGTGGCGCTCCTCATCCTGATGGTGTTCGCGCGCCGTGTCCATGAAGAATGTGAAAACCTCGCGTGCCCAGGCCTGGGCCTGAGCGTCGACACCATGGGCTTCGATGTGATCCAGCAGCTGCGTCAGCGTGTTCAGCATGATCGCCACTTGCTGGTGGCAGCTGTCCAGCAACGCGAAGGGTTGCAGCGCGACGAGGGCGGGCTTCAGGGAGAGCGGGTTGGCGGCGGTCATGGCGGGCTCCGGTGAGATCGGTGAGGCAACAGGTGTCTGCGCTTGCCCACCGATTCTGGACGTCCGCCCTTCAGCGGCCTTGCGCCATGTCAAGAGGCGAGGGGCTGCTTCTTGGCGCTGTGGTGTGTCAGGGCGTCAGGGCGCCACCACATAGGGTTGTGATGGAACGGGGCGGCTGCGCGGCTTGACGATCACCTTCACCGTGATGGTGCCAAAGTCGGTCGTGTCCAGCACCTGATCTGCGATGTTTGGCAGCTCCAGCCCGTTCTTGAACAGCTTCTTGCCCTCGGTGGTCAGGAACAGCTTGTCGAGGATCTGGGTGCCCGTGATGCTCAACGGGAACTGGTACTTGAGGCCGAGCGGCGTTTGCTCGCGGAAATTGAAGATCGGTGTCTTGCGCACCGTCGTCTGACCCAGTCGGGTGGCGTCTGCAAGGACTTGTTTGGTGTTGAAGTCGATGCTGAAGTTCGCCAGCGTGACCCGCATGGGCGCACCGGTGTCTTCGTTGATGCGGTTGAACGCCAGCGCCGAGCCGCTGGCCGAACCCCCAGCGATCTTCACCAGTTGCAGCGTGATGCTCGTCACCGGCAAGTTGTAGGCGCCGGTCACACCCGGGACGGCGCTGGCATTGCCGAGCGGCATGAGTGTGATGCCGACGATGTCGAAGCTGTCCAGGCCGTCCTGCGAGAAGGCCTGGACGGCATCGGCTTGCAACGCGTTCGTTGGGATGGTCAGCGCCAAAGTGGCCTGGGCGCTCAGCGGGGCGGCAGCAACGGCGCAGCCGAGTGCAAAGGCGCGGAAGGCATGGGGGGCAAAGGTCCTGGTCATCTCGCTTCTCCTCGTGGTTGGAAGGTGCACGCCGCCTTGCTCAGGTGACGTCAGATGACAGCGTAGGACGGGCTTGTTTTGTAACCAAAAGGGGTTAACTCGCGCTCTCCCAAGGTGATGTGAACAAAACGAGGGAAAACCTGAGCGTGAAACGGGGGCGCCTGGGGAGGGTTAACGCGTGAATGCGTTCGCAAGGGTGGTGTTTTTGATGTCCACCAAGGAGATGGCGTCAATTGGTGATGTTTTTGACGCTGTTTTTTGATTTTGGCAGCCGTTAACCGATTCAGGAGGCGCGTTGCCTGCATGACGCAAGCCGGTTCGACGGCAGCGCGCTCACAGGAATCGCTCCAGGATCTTGCGCGAATGGCGGTCCAGCTCCGTCACTTGCGGCACGCTGAACTGCATGCCCTGTCCCGAGGCAATGAGCAGTCGGCCCCCCCCCAGGCGGCGGATGTCGTCTTCCGACTTGAGCACAAAGGTGGTGGCACCGCGGTCGGTGTGCACAGACCAGGTGCTGGGCGTGGCATAGGTGGACACCTCGAGGATGCGCTCGATGGTGGGCGCGAACTCCCGCACGGCCAAGTCTTCGCAGACCAGGGTGCGCTGGTCAGCGGGCAGGTTGTCGAGGTGGTCGACCCAGGCCAGTTCATGGCCGTCGCCACTGACCAGGGAGAGGCCCTCGTTGGGTGCCGAGATGGGGAAAGCGCGCACGGGCAGCACGCCCTCGTGCACCACGCCATCGGCCGTGGTCAGGTTCAGGCGGCCGTGGCTGTCGCGGTGGAGGGAGAAGGTCGGGGTGCTCATCGTATGGCTCACGGGGTGGCTGTGGCTGGGGCATCGTCCATCAGGGCATCGGCTTCGGCTTTGCGGGCTTGGGCCATGTACAGGCGCCAGTACGCACCCTGGCGTGCCATGAGTTCGTCGTGCGGGCCGACTTCGACCACCTGGCCCTTGTCCATCACCACGAGGCGGTCGGCCTTGCGCAGCGTGGACAGCCGGTGCGCGATGGCGATGGTGGTGCGGCCCTGCACGAGGTTGTCCAGCGCCTTCTGGATTTCCTTCTCGGTTTCCGTGTCCACCGCGGAGGTGGCCTCGTCCATGATCAGGATGCGTGGGTTGATGAGCAGGGCGCGTGCGATGCTGATGCGCTGGCGCTCACCGCCCGACAGCCCCTGGCCGCGCTCGCCGACCAGGGAGTCGTAGCCGTGGGGCAAGCGCAGGATGAAGTCGTGGGCATGGGCCGCGCGCGCGGCAGCGATGATGTCTTCGCGCGTGGCTTCCGGCTTGCCGTAGGCAATGTTCTCGGCAATCGTCCCGAAGAACAGGAAGGGTTCCTGCAACACCAGCCCGATGTGGCGGCGGAAATCCGCCACGGCGATGCGTCGGACGTCCACGCCATCGACCTTGATGGCGCCATCGGTGACGTCGTAGAACCGGCAGATCAGGTTGACCAAGGTGCTCTTGCCTGAGCCGGAGTGGCCCACCAGGCCGATCATTTCGCCGGGTTGGATGTCGAGGCTGAGGCTGCGGATGACCGATCGGCTGCCGTATCGGAAACCGATGTTTTCCATCGTCAGGCGGCCTTGCAAGGTCGGCATGGGCTGCGGGTTGACGGGCTCTGGCACGTTGGAGACGTGGTCGAGGATGTCGAAGATGCGCTTGGCGCCAGCGGCGGCTTTCTGAGTGACCGACACGATGCGGCTCATGGAGTCGAGCCGGCCGTAGAAGCGGCCGATGTAGGCGATGAAGGCGGTCAGCACACCCACGGTGATCTGGTGGTGGGCCACCAGCCAGATGCCGAAGGCCCAGACGACGAGCAGGCCGATCTCCGTCAGCAACGACACGGTCGGCGAGAACAGCGACCACGTCTTGTTGAGCTTGTCGTTGACCTGCAGGTTGTACTGGTTGGCCGCACGGAAGCGGCTGGTTTCGCGTTGCTCCTGCGCGAACGCCTTGACCACGCGGATGCCCGGGATGGTGTCTGCCAGCACATTGGTGACTTCGCCCCAGACGCGGTCGATCTTCTCGAAGCCGGTGCGCAAGCGGTCGCGCACCAGGTGGATCAGCCAGGCGATGAAGGGCAGCGGCACGAGGGTGACGAGTGCCAGCCACGGGTTGATGGACACCAGGATGGCGGCCGTCATGGCGATCATCAGCACGTCGTTGGCGAAATCAAGCGCGTGCAGCGACAGGAACACGTTGATGCGGTCGGTTTCCGAGCCGACGCGGTTCATCAGGTCGCCAGTCCGCTTGGAGCCGAAGTAATCGAGCGACAGGCGCATGAGGTGTTCGAAGGTGGCGGTTCGCAGGTCAGCGCCGATGCGCTCCGACACGAGCGCGAGCAAGTAGGTGCGTGCCCAGCCCAGTGCCCACGCGGCCAGTGCCGCGGCGAGCAGGCCGCCGAGCAGCACCATGGCGCGGACGTGGTCGATGTCCTTGCCGTTCTGGAAGGGGATGAGCACCTCGTCCATCAGCGGCATGGTGAGGTAGGGCGGTACCAACGTGGCAGCGGTGGAGGCCAGCGTCAGCAAGAAGCCCGCCAACAGCTTGCCCTGGTAGGGCTTGGCGAAACGCCACAGGCGCAGCAGCACCCAGGTGGACGGCGGCGCCTGGACGTCGCGGTGGCACACCGGGCACTCGTCGGCATCCGGCGGCAGTGGGGCCTTGCAGCTGGCGCAGCGGGCAGTGTCGTCGTCGGCCAGTGCCACGCCCGTGTCCAGCGTCTGCAGGCGCCGCTCGAATTGCTCGACCAGGCGCATGACCTGGGCGTGCACGGTCAGGGTGAAGCGCCAGGTGGCCAGGCGCTGTGTCGCATCGTGCAATTCCAGGGTGCCCACGCCGGCGTGGTCGTGGTGGCGCAAGCTCAGGACCGGGTCGAGCGGCCATGCTTGCCACCCATCGCTTTGCGTGACGTTGCCTGCGTTTGGCTTGACTTGTGCGCCGGAACGGCTCATCAAGCGCTGGTCGGTCAGCACCAGTGCCGAGGCTTGGAAACAAAGCCGGGCATCCAGGTCAACCTCCAGGCGGATCAGAACGTTCTCACCTGGGGCCAGCGGCACATCGGCGCTGGCCTTGTGCGGATCGGCCAGAGGTCGGGCGGCTGAGGCGGTGTCGGCGGTGGAGTGAGGGTGCATGCCCGCATTTTCGCCCAAGCCAGACACCACGCCGGGCTGCATCCGGCGCAAAATGACGGGTTTGGCCGTCACGCCCGCACAGGCCCGTTTCGGGCGCGGGTTCGCAAGCCGGGCCCGAAGATCAGGACGCAACACCGGTGGGTGCTTATGAGCAAGAAGAACGATTTGAAACTGCTGCGCACGCGCTACCTGCGTGGCCCCAACATCTGGACTTACCGCCCGGTGATGGAGGTCTGGCTGGATTTGGGTGAACTGGAGGACTTCCCCTCCAACCTGCTGCCGGGCTTCACGCAGCGGCTGACGGCCATGCTGCCGGCGCTCATCGAGCACCACTGCGGTGTGGGCGAACGAGGCGGTTTCATCCAGCGCCTGGAAGAGGGCACCTGGGCCGGTCACATCCTCGAGCACATCGTCATCGAGTTGCTCAACCTGGCCGGCATGGCCACGGGCTTCGGCCAGACGCGCAGCACCTCGCAACGCGGTGTCTACCGCATGGTGTTCCGTGCCCGCGACGAGCAGGTCGGCCGCGTGGCGCTGCAGCAAGGCCATGCTTTGCTGATGGCCGCCATCAACGACGAGCCCTTCGATGTGAAGGCGGCGGTCAAAGCCGTGCAGGATCAAATCGACGACTGTTATCTCGGCCCCTCGACCGCGGCCATCGTGGGCGCTGCCACCGACCGCGGCATCCCGCACATCCGTCTCAACGAGGGCAACCTCGTGCAGTTGGGCTACGGCGCGGCGCAACGCCGCATCTGGACGGCTGAGACCGACAAGACCAGTGCGATTGCCGAGGGCATCGCTGGCAACAAGGACCTCACCAAGACCTTGCTGAAGGCCTGCGGCGTGCCCGTGCCCGAGGGTGAGGTGGTGGACAGCCCGCAAGCCGCCTGGGCGGCCGCCGAGGACATCGGCCTGCCGGTGGTGGTCAAGCCGCTGGACGGCAACCACGGCCGGGGCGTGTCCCTGGAGTTGACCGAGCGTGCCGATGTGGAAGCCGCGTTCAAGATCGCCGAAAACGAAGGCAGCGACGTCATCGTCGAGAGCTTCATTCCCGGTGACGAGCACCGCCTGCTGGTGGTGGGTGGCAAGGTCGTGGCCGCAGCGCGCGGCGAGAGCCTGTACATCGTTGGCAATGGCCGCGACAACATCGCCCAGCTGATCGACGACCAGCTCAACAGCGACCCCCGCCGAGGCGATGCCGAGGAGTTCCCGCTGGAAACCATCATCCTGGACCGCGAGCCGGCCATGCGGCTGCTGCTGGAGCGCCAGGGCTTGAAGGCTGACTCCGTGCCGGCCGACGGCCAGCGCGTGCTCGTGCAGCGTAACGGCAACGTCGCCATCGATTGCACCGACGACGTGCACCCCGATGTGGCCCATGCCGCCAGCCTGGCCGCCCGCGTGGTGGGCCTGGACATCGCGGGCATCGACATGGTGGTGAGCGATGTCTCCAAGCCCTTGTTGGCGCAGCGCGGTGCCGTGGTCGAAGTCAACGCCGGCCCGGGCCTGCTGATGCATTTGAAGCCGGCCGAAGGTCTGCCGCGCCCTGTTGGCAAGGCCATTGCCGACCACCTGTTCCATGAAGACGAAACCGGCCGCGTGCCCATCGTGGGTGTGGCCGGCTCGCATGGCACCACGCAGATCGCGCGCCTGGTGGCTTGGCTGCTGCACCTGAGCGGCAAGCACGTGGGCCTGGGGTGCCGCGACGGCCTGTTCCTCGGGAGCCGCCGCATCGAAGGCGGTGACCGCGCCAACTTCGAGGCCGGTCAGCGCCTGCTGATGAACCGCGAGGTCAATGCCGTGGTGCTGGAAAACGGTGCAGCCTCGATCCTCAACGATGGCTTGGCCTACGATCGTTGCACCGTTGGCGTTGTGACGGACCTGCACGGTGCCGAGGCGCCGGTGGCGCCAGCCTTGGCGGAGCACGACATCCACGAGCCCGCCCAGATGTTCAAAGTGCTGCGCACCCAGGTCGACGTGGTGCTGCCCGATGGCGTGGCCGTGCTGAACGCCTCGGACGAGGGTGTGCTGGAGATGGCGGAGTTGTGCGATGGCGAGGTCATCCTCTACGACATTGACCACAAGAGCCCCGCTTTGGTGGCGCACCGTGCCAAGGGTGGTCGCACTGTGTCGGTCGAGGGCCACCACGTGCTGCTGACCCACAACGGCCAAGTGCCCTTGCGCTGCGCAGACCTCAACAGCGCGGCCGCGCGCCGCATGACCGCGGGCATCGCCGACCAGCCGGTGCCTGGCAGCAGCGTGCGCTGCCTGCTGGCGGCGGCCGGTGTGGCGTGGGCCTTGGGCATTTCGCCCGAGTTGATCGCCGCCGGCCTGGAAACCTTTGCCCCCTCGACCCAGAAGTGAATTGAGCGAGACCCCCATGGACGTTTCCCGCATCCGTGCCCTGCGTGGCCCCAACCTTTGGAGCCGCCACACCGCCATCGAGGCCGTTGTGAGTTGCTCCGCGCCCGAGTGCAGCATCGATGGCCTGCCGGGCTTTGAGGGCCGCGTGCGCGAGCTCTTTCCCAGCATGGGCCCGCTGCGTCCCGATGGACGCCCCGGTCAAATCAGCGTGGCCCACGTGCTCGAAACCGTGGCCCTGGCGCTGCAGGCGCAGGCGGGCTGCCCGGTCACGTTCAGCCGCACGTCTCAGACGGTGGAGGCTGGCACCTACCAGGTGGTGGTCGAGTACAGCGAAGAGGCCGTCGGCAAGAAGGCGTTCGACCACGCCATCGCGCTGATCGAGGCCGCGTTGAGCAAAGAGGCTTTTGACGTGGACGCCGCGCTGGCCGAGTTGCGCGAGCTCGACGAGGACGTGCGCCTGGGCCCCAGCACGGGCTCCATCGTGGACGCGGCTGTTGCCCGCGGTATCCCCTTCCGCCGCCTGACGCAGGGCTCGCTGGTGCAGTTCGGATGGGGCAGCAAACAGCGCCGCATCTGGGCCGCCGAGGTGGACAACACTTCCGCCGTGGCCGAGTCCATCGCGCAAGACAAGGACCTCACCAAGCGCCTGCTGGCTTCGGCCGGCGTGCCGGTGCCCACGGGCCGTCCGGTCACCGATTTTGCCGATGCCTGCCTGGTGGCGGAAGAGATTGGCTGGCCGGTGGTGGTTAAGCCGCGCGACGGCAACCAGGGCAAGGGCGTGACGGTCAACATCGTCAGCACCGACCACCTGGAGATCGCCTACAAGGTGGCGGCCGAGCACGGCGAAGTCATGGTCGAGCGCTACCTGCCTGGCAACGACTTCCGCCTGCTGGTGGTGGGTGACCGCCTGGTGGCCGCGGCCCGCCGCGACCCACCGCACGTGATTGGCGACGGCGTGCACACCGTGCGCCAGCTGGTCGACAAGGTCAATGAAGACCCGCGCCGCGGCGAAGGCCACGCCACCTCGCTGACCAAGATCCGCTTCGACGAGATCGCCGTGGCGCGCCTGCAGGTGCAGGGCCTCAAGCCCGATGATGTGCCCGAGAAGGGCCGCCGCGTCATCATGCGCAACAACGCCAACCTGTCCACCGGCGGTACCGCCACCGACGTGACGGACGACGTGCACCCCGAGGTGGCGGCGCGCGCCATCGCCGCGGCCCAGACCATTGGCCTGGAGATCTGCGGCGTGGACGTGCTGGCCGAGAGCGTGCATGTGCCGCTGGAAGACCAGAACGGCGGCATCGTCGAGGTCAATGCCGCGCCGGGCCTGCGCATGCACCTGTCGCCGTCTTACGGCAAGGGCCGCAACGTGGGCGAAGCCGTCATCAACAACCTGTACAAGCCGGGTGACGATGGCCGCATCCCCGTGGTGGCCGTGACCGGCACCAATGGCAAGACGACCACCGCGCGCCTGACCGCGCACCTGCTGGCCACCTCTGGCCTGCGCGTGGGCATGACCAACACCGACGGCGTCTATGTGAACGGCCGCCAGATCGACAGCGGCGATTGCTCCGGCCCCAAGAGCGCCCGCAACGTGCTGATGCACCCGGACGTGGACGCCGCGGTGTTCGAAACCGCGCGTGGCGGCATCCTGCGCGAGGGCCTGGGCTACGACCGTTGCGGCACGGCCGTGGTGACCAACATCGGCGCGGGCGACCACCTGGGCCTGAACTACATCACCACGGTGCAAGACCTGGCCGTGCTCAAGCGCGTCATCGTCGTCAACGTGGCGCCCACGGGCCATGCCGTGCTGAACGCGGCCGACCCTATGGTCGTGGCCATGGCGCCCAAGTGCCCGGGCGGCATCATCTATTTCGCGATGGACCCGCACAACCCCGTGCTGACGACGCACCGTGCGCAAGGCAAGCGCAGCATCTGTGTGGATGGCGATGCCATCGTGGTGTCCGAAGGCAACTGGCGCGAGAGCCTGCTGCTGCGCGACATCCCGCTGACGCGCAACGGCACCATCGGCTTCCAGGTCGAGAACGTGATGGCGTCCATCGGTGCGGCCTGGAGTGCCGGCATGGACTGGGATGTGATCCGCGCGGGCTTGGCGAGCTTCGTCAGCGACTCAGACAATGCGCCGGGCCGCTTCAACGTGATGAGCTACAAGGGCGCCACCGTGATCGCCGACTACGGCCACAACCCGGACGCCATGCGCGCCCTGGTCACGGCCGTGAACGGCATCCCGGCCAAGCGCCGCAGCGTGGTCATCAGCGGTGCCGGAGACCGCCGCGACGAAGACATCCGCGAGCAGACAGCCATCCTGGGCGAAGCCTTCGATGATTTCATCCTCTACCAGGATGCCTGCCAGCGCGGCCGCGAGGACGGCGAGGTTCTGGGCCTCTTGCGCGAGGGTTTGAGCCGCGCCCAGCGTGCACAGCGCGTGGATGAGATCCGCGGCGAGTTCGTGGCCATCGACACCGCGCTGGACCGCCTGCAGCCGGGCGACCTGTGCCTGGTGCTGGTGGACCAGGTGGAAGAGGCGCTGGCCCACCTGGCCAAGCGCTGCGCCGAGACGGCGCCGGCTCAGTAAGCCACGCTGTAGCGGTGGTCCTTGAAGCGGAACACCGCCGATTTCAGCTTGATCTCCTCCAGCACCAGCCCGGGCGCGGGCTGGTCGCCCTCGTGGAACACGCCGCCATTGAGGATCAGCATGCGATTGGCGGGCACATCCGAGTGCATGGCTCCGCCAATGCTCAGGGCCGGCAGTTCACGGCGGACATCCTCTGGCAGTTCCGCCACGGGCACGACGCGGCGGGGTGCTTCCCGGAGTGACGGGTCGACGTGCAGCGCCGATGTGCTCAGGGTGGGATTCTTCACGGCGTTCGCCGCCGACCTCGTCACCGTGTTCGCTGCTGCATGCGGCGCTGCGCTCGGCACTGTGTTCGGCACTGCGCGGGCTTCAGCACGAGGTGTGGGCGCCGCGATCGGCGCAGCGGCGGGGGGAGCGAGGGGCGGAGGCGTATTGGCTGCCATGTCGGGCACAGCGGCGGACTGCGCTGGCGCCGTGCCGGGCGCATCACGCGTGGCGGCCGGCACGGGCTCGGGTGGGGGGGCTGATGTGGGTGCAGACGTCAGCCACCAGACGCCCGCCAGCAGCACCAGGCCGGCAGCCATGCCGCCCACAGCCCAGGGCAGGCCTGCAGTCGCGCCCGCGGCGGGCCGACCCGGGCGGTCACCGGCGTCGGCCACATGGCCATGTTGGGTGTGCAGGCTCGGCACGCCCTCACGCTCGCGCTCGGCGTCGGCCTTCTTCAGGGCATCCAGGATGTAGGACATGGGTGGACCTCGGGAATCTGGCGGTTGTGCTTGCCGGTTCAGCGACGCAGTGCGTTGGGCTGGTCGACCATGGCCGCCGACGTGCCGGTCAACAGGCGAGGCTCCGACACACCGCTGGCACGGTTGATCAGCATGAAGGTGGTGGCGCCGGCCACGCCGTCTGGCTTGAGGCCTTGCGCAAGCTGGAAGGCCTGCAGGCGGGCTTGCAGGTTCGCGTCCATCCGGGCGGGCGTGACCGCGGCCGGGCCCTGGTCAATTTGCGCCAGGCGGCTCGCCAGCCAGTCCACCGCTGGGCCGCTTTGGCCCTGCGTGAGTTTGTTGCGGAAGCCGTCCGGTGCACGCCAAAGCGTCGCGAAGTCTCCGCGCCAGACGCTGGACAAGGTACTCAGGGGCACCTGCACCGTGTCATCGCCCATCTGCAACGAGGCCTGGCGGGCGTCGAGTTGTGTCAACACGGCGTAGCGCGAGCGACCTTGCTCGTCTTGCAAGGTCAGCAGCGCAGGGCGGTCCAGTTGCGCGAGCAAGCCCACGCCGCCACTGCCGCGGAAGCACACCAGGCCCTGCCGGCGAGCCTGGTTGCAAGGGTCGCCGGTGCCAAGGTGGGCGTCCCAGCGCCGCGCCAGCGTCTGCCAGGCCAAGGCCTCGTCGGTGCCGGCGCGCTGCACGATGCCTTGGGGGGTGAGCGCAGCCGCAGATGCCGGAGGGGGCACGGCCGCAGGCGGGGCGCCCGCCGCGCCATGGGGGTCAACAGCGGCGCTGTTGCCTGCCGAACCGGCTCGGAGGGTGCCTGGCGGCGCGCTGGCGCCCGCTGCGGAAGGCGGCATCCAGGCCGCAGCGGTGGGTGCGGCGCTGCCCAGGGACAGTTTCAGGTGCGTGGCGCCACCGCCTTGGTGCAGCCATCTGCCCAGGCCGAGTGCCGCTGCGGCCACGATCACGCCACCGCCGAGCCCGACCCAGGCCCGGCGCGGCCACGCGCCTGCAGGCGGGCCCCAAGGGCTGGCATGCCCGAGTTCAGCTGCCCGGTCGCTTGGCGCGGTGGGCGAGGCGCTGCCATGCGCCGGTGCGTGCGCCAGGAAGTGCTGTCCTTCGAACACTTCGGCCGCTGCCTTGTCCACGATGGCTCGGTCCACCCGCGCCTTGTTCTCGGCGAATGCGCCCAGCAAGGCGCGGTCGCACAACAGATTGATGCGGCGCGGCACGCCCTTCGTCACCTGGTGGATGCGGCGCACGGCCTTGCCGTCGAACAGCGTGCCGCGGCGCAGACCCGCTGTTGCCAACCGGTGCTGGATGTACTGGGCCGTCTCCTGCTCCGAGAGGGCATCCAGGTGGAACCGCGCAATCACGCGCTGGGCGAGTTGCTCCAACTCTGGCTGGGCCAGTTTCTGGCGCAACTCAGGCTGACCGATCAGGATGATCTGCAGCAACTTGCGCTCGTTCGTCTCCAGGTTGGTGAGCAGGCGCAGCTGCTCCAGCACCTCGGTGGACAGGTTCTGAGCCTCGTCGATGATGAGGACGTTGTTTTGCCCTACCGCGTGCGTTTTCAGGAGGTACTCGTTGAGCGCGTCGACGTGCGCTTTCATCGAGGCCTGTCCCGCCGCGTCTGGGGCAACAGGGATGCGGAACTCGTCGCAAATCGCCCGCAACAACTCCGCGGCGTTGAGCTTCGGGTTGAAGATGTAGGCGACGTTGCAGCGGCGCGGTATCTGCTCCAGGAAGCAGCGGCAGACGGTGGTCTTGCCCGCACCGATCTCGCCCGTCAGCAGCACGAAGCCGCCGCCTCCGCCCACGCCATAGAGCAGGTGCGCCAGCGCTTCGCGGTGGCGTTCGCTCATGAAGAGGTAGCGCGGGTCGGGCGCGATGGAGAAGGGCGCCTGCCTGAGTCCGAAATACGAGGCGTACATGGTGCCTAGGATACCCGTGACGCGGGGCGGCATCGGATGGTGAAAATGCCGGCCACTCTGATGCAACCACGCGCTGAGAGCTGCCGTGGCTCGAACACGCGGGCCTTCGGGCGTCGGTGTGTGCGTGGGCCGAGGGGTGGGGCTCAGGGCTGCGCCAGCCAGCGCTGCACCAGCTTGACCCAGAGCGTTGCGCCCAGCGGAATCAGTGCGTCGTTGAAGTCGTAGCTTGGGTTGTGGAGCATGCAAGGCCCCAAACCGTGGCCACCCTCGCGGTGGGATCCATCGCCGTTGCCGATGACGAAATACGCACCCGGCTTGGCCTGCAGGAAGTAGCTGAAGTCCTCTGCGCCCATGGTGGGTTCGAACTCGTGGACGTTGGATGCGCCCACCAGCTCGGCCATCACCTCGCGCACGAACTGGGCCTCGAATGCGTGGTTCACCGTGGGGGGGTAGTTGCGGCTGAACTCGAAGTCGGCCTCGGCGCCGAAGGCCGCGCACAGCTGCTGCGTGATCTCACGCATGCGGTTTTCGATCAGGTCGAGCACCTCGGTGGTGAAAGTCCGCACCGTGCCTTGCATCACCACAGAATCCGGGATGACGTTGGTGGCCTCTCCGGCCTGGATCATGGTCACCGAGATGACGCCCGTTTCAACGGGCCGCACATTGCGCGTCAGGATGGTCTGGTAGGCCTGCACCAGCTGGCAGGCCACAGGCACCGGGTCGATGCCCAGGTGCGGCATGGCGCCGTGGCAGCCTTTGCCGCGGATGGTGATGTGGAACTCGTTGCTCGACGCGAAGCAGGGCCCGTTGCGCACGGCAAAGCTGCCCACCGGCATGCCGGGCCAGTTGTGCATGCCAAAGATGGCATCCATCGGGAAGCGCTCGAACAGCCCGTCGCGGATCATTTCGCGGGCGCCGCCACCGCCTTCCTCCGCCGGCTGGAACACCACGTAGACCGTGCCCGCGAAATCGCGGTTCGCTGCCAGTTGCTGGGCGGCCGCGAGCAGCATCGCCACGTGACCGTCGTGGCCGCAAGCGTGCATCTTGCCGTGGTGGCGGCTCGCATGCGGGAAGGTGTTGTGCTCAGTCATGGGCAGCGCGTCCATGTCAGCTCGCAGGCCAATGGCGCGCTCACCTGCCAAGCGGCCGCGGATCACGCCGACCACGCCCGTGGTGCCCAGACCCCGGTGAACCTCGATCCCGAAGGCGTCCAGCGTCCGGGCCACGAGTTCGGCGGTGCGTTCCTCCTGGAAGCACAGTTCCGGGTGCGCGTGGATGTCCCGACGCAGTGCACGCATCGCATCGGCCTGGTCCAGCAGTTCAGGCAGGACTGTGGGCGGCAGCGCGGGAACGTTCTGTGTCATGACGGTGCGGGCCAGGTGCGGCAGAAGGCGGTGAACTCAGCGTGATCTTACCCCCGGCGGTGAACCCATGCATTCCGGGGTGTCCGTTGGTATGACCTTTGCAGTGGTGTTGCCAAGGTCCGGAGGTCGGGTCGTGTTGCACAAGGGATGGCATGGGGCTGCGCGTGAGGTTGGGCGTGAATTGGGGCGTGGAGGGGTGCTCGAAGAGGCGCTCGAAGTGGTGTGTGTTAGCGGGCGGCATGGCTTGGATGGGCCACGCGGGTGCACAACAGGCTGCGCCCACCGACGTGCAGCACCTTCAGGCTGCGGTGGACATGTTGTGGCTGGTCGCAGCCGGGGCGCTGGTGTTCTTCATGCAGGCGGGCTTTGCCTTCCTGGAGTCCGGCATGGCGCGGGCCAAGAACACGGGCAACGTCATCATGAAGAACTACTGCGACATGTGTTTCGGTGCCGTGGCCTTCTGGTTGGTGGGCTACGGGCTCATGTTCGGCAGCAACCACACGGGCTGGCTGGGCACCTCGGCCTTCGCACTGCACGGCGTGCCTGAATCGGAGTACGGCCCCCTGTTTTTTCAGATGATGTTCGCTGCCACATCGGCCACCATTGTCAGCGGCGCCATCGCCGAACGGACACGTTTCTCGGCCTACATCATCGGCTCCGTCATCATCACGGGCCTGATCTACCCCGTGTATGGTGCGTGGGCATGGGGTGGCCTGTATGGCGGGCAGGGCTGGCTCAAACAGATGGGCTTCATCGACTTCGCGGGTTCGTCGGTGGTGCATGCCATCGGCGGCTGGGCCGCGCTGGCCGCTGTGCTCACCGTAGGCCCGCGTCTTGGGCGGTACGGCCCCGACGGGCGCCCGCGGCAGATCCTGGGGCACAACCTGACGCTGGTCGCCTTGGGCGCGTTCATTTTGTGGATCGGCTGGTTCGGTTTCAACGCGGGCAGCACCGGTGCCGCCACGGTGGGCCTGGGCAAAATCGCGCTGAACACGCACCTGGGTGGTGCAGCGGGGGCGCTTGGCGCAATGGCGGCCATGGCCATGACGGGGCGCCGGCTGTTGATGACGGCGACTTTGAACGGCTCCATCGCAGGTTTGGTTGGCGTGACCGCCGGTTGTCATGTCATGGAGCCTGTCTTCGCGCTCTTGACGGGTGCGGTGGCTGGCGCCATGAGCGTGGCGGCCGCCGACTTGCTGGAGCGCTGGCGCATCGACGACGTGGTCGGTGCGGTGTCTGTGCACGTGGTGGGCGGCGTGTGGGGCACGCTCGCCGCTGGTTTGTTCCGCTCGGGTGACCTGTTCAGCCTGCACCAGTTGGGCGTGCAAGCGCTCGGTGTGCTGGCAGCGGCCGTGTGGGGGTTCGGTGCCTCGCTGCTGATGTACTGGCTCATCGACAAGGTCGTGCCGATGCGGGCGAGCACCCTGGATGAGCAGCGCGGCCTGGATTTCACCGAGCACTACGAACTGGGCTACCCGGAGTTCCAGCAGGACGCGGTCCACCGGGGCAAACACCATGGCTGACCACGACCCGGCGCTCGACGCCGTGCGCTGGGCACTGGGCAGCTACCTGGACCCGCACGATGCCCAACAGGCGGCCGCCTTGTGGCAGCCCATGGCCCCAGGGCAGTCCAGCCTGGTGGGCCTCAGCCGTTTTTGCCGCAACGTGGCGCAGCGCTTCAACCTTCAGGGCCGTGAGGCCGAGTTGCACCTGCACATCATCCGGGCCTTGCAAAGGCAAAAGACGGCGCCCCTGCCCGAGCTCGGCACCGCGCAGCCAGCCGGGCCACCGGATCAAAGCGGGCCTGTGGTCAGGGCGCTCGTGCTGGCCATGCAAGCCCACGCCAGCGAAGCGCTGGGCCAGCAGTTCGACGCCGTGGCCTGGCGCCGAAGCGCCGTCCGCCATGTTGCAGGGACACGGCTCAGTGCGGTGGTAAAGGCACAGGCCGAGGCGTGGTTGATGTGGCCCGAGGCGCCGCTGGAGGGCCTGTGGCCGGCGCGAGGCGCTGGTACCCGGTTGGTGAACGCCGCGTATGTCGCGCTGGCCGAGTGGCTGGGGCCGGTCGAGGCCGATGCCTGCCTCACGCGAATCGTGCGCGAGCTGGAGCGGTCGGAGGACGTCGCCTTGCGCGCCGCCAGAATGTACTTATAGTGCGGGCCTCGAACGAAAGGAGCGCACCATGAGCGACGTCAACTTCCAGCGATCGCACGCCCTGGGCCTGGAGAAGGCCCGCGAACTGGCGCAGCAATGGGTGGCCACCTCGGCCGCCAAGCTGGGCCTGGATTGCCAGCACAAGCAGGGCGCCGATCAGGACACCATCACCTTTGAGCGCATGGGCGTCAAAGGCACCATGAAGGTCACTGCCACCGAATTCGACCTGAACATCAAGCTCGGCATGATGATGGCGGCGCTCAAGCCCATGATCGAGGCGGAGGTGGCCAAGAACCTGGGCCGCATCATTGACAAAGCCCAGGGCACAAGCGAGGCCTGATGATTGGCCCGGACGTCGCCGGGCCCAGGGGCATCACTTCTTCAAGGATTCGATCAGGTCGATGTAAGCCTGCTTGGCCGCATCCTGGGACTTGCCCTTGAGGCTGGCCCAGGCGTCGTATTTGGCGCGGCCCACGAAGTCCATCATGCCGGGGCGGTCGCCCTGCACGTCGCCCACGCTGCCTTGCTTGAACAGCGAGTAGATCTGCAGCAGGGTGTTGTTGTCGGGCTTGGCGGGCAGCAACTTGGAATCGGCCAGAGCCTGGTCGAAGCGGGCTTGCAAATCGGACATCTTCTTGTCTCCTGTGGGTGTGTCGAAGCGGGGCCATGTTACTACCCGTTCCACGCACCGCCGGTGCATGCAGCCCCCTCAAAACAGGGCCTGAAAAACCTGGGGGCAGCACGCGCGAGGCGCTGTCTCTAAAATGCAGCCCGCATGAACGCCATCTCCTTCCAGCAGGTCGCCAAGACCTTCACTTCCGCCGGGCGCGAGGTCCGGGCCCTGCAAGGCGTGAGTTTCGACATCGCGGAGGGCGAGTTCTTCGGGCTGCTCGGCCCCAACGGTGCTGGTAAAACCACCCTGATCAGCATCCTGGCCGGGCTGAGCCGTGCGACGTCGGGCCGTGTCACCGTCCAGGGCCACGATGTGGTTGACGATTACGCTGCCGCCCGCCGCGCCTTGGGCGTGGTGCCGCAGGAACTGGTGTTCGACCCCTTTTTCTCGGTGCGCGAGACCTTGCGCATCCAGAGTGCCTATTTCGGCCTGCGCCGAAACGACGACTGGATCGACGAGTTGCTCGCCCACCTGGGCCTGTCCGACAAGGCCGAGGCCAACATGCGCCAGCTCTCCGGTGGCATGAAGCGCCGCGTGCTGGTGGCCCAGGCCCTGGTGCACCGACCACCCGTCATCGTGCTGGACGAGCCCACAGCGGGCGTGGACGTGGAATTGCGCCAAACCCTGTGGCAGTTCATTGCCAAGCTCAACAAGGACGGGCACACCGTCCTGCTGACCACGCATTACCTCGGAGAAGCCGAGGCCCTGTGCCACCGCATCGGCATGCTCAAGCTGGGGCAGCTGGTGGCGCTGGACCGCACCTCGGCCCTGTTGGCGGGCACTGCGTCCACCATGCTGCGCTTCAAGACGGACGCGCCATTGCCGCCCGCGCTGGCGGCGAAGGCGCGCATCACCGGCCGCATTGTCCAATTGCCGGCGCACGACGCGGGCGAGGTCGAGCACGCGCTGGCGGCGCTGCGCGAGGCCGGCTGCGCCATCGAAGACCTGGAGATGGGCCGGGCCGACCTTGAAGACATCTTCCTGGCCATCATGCAAGGGCGACTCACGCCGCCGCCCCCGGCACCCATGCCGGGCGCTGGCATCGCGTCGGCTGGGGGCGTCGCGACGAGGGGGGTGACGGCATGAGCTGGTTCGCATCCCTGCAAGGCGCCCGCCCGCTGTTCGCCAAGGAAGTGCTGCGTTTCTGGAAGGTCGCAGCGCAGACCGTCGGCGCACCGGTGCTGACGGCCGTGCTCTACCTGCTCATCTTTGGCCACGTCCTGGAGAACCATGTCCAGGTCTACCCCGGCGTGGGCTACACCGCTTTCCTGGTGCCCGGCTTGGTGATGATGTCGGTGCTGCAGAACGCCTTTGCCAACAGTTCCTCCTCGCTCATCCAGAGCAAGATCACGGGCAATTTGGTGTTCGTCCTGCTGACGCCGCTGTCGCACCGTGCCTGGTTTCTGGCCTACGTCGGCGCCTCCCTGGTGCGCGGCCTGATCGTGGGCGCTGGCGTCTGGCTGGCCACCCTGGTGTTCGCTGCGCCGCAGATGGCCCAGCCCCTGTGGGCGCTCACTTTCGCGGTGCTGGGCGGCTGTTTGCTGGGCTCGCTCGGCCTGATCGCCGGGCTGTGGGCCGACAAGTTCGACCAGATGGCGGCGTTCCAGAACTTCGTCATCCTGCCCATGACGTTTCTCTCGGGCGTGTTCTACTCGGTGCATTCGCTGCCCGACTTCTGGCACGGTGTGTCCCGCCTCAACCCGTTCTTCTACCTGATTGACGGATTCCGCCGCGGCTTCTTCGGCCAGAGCGACGTCAGCCCTTGGTTGAGCCTGGCGGTGGTGGCGAGCGTCGCGTGTGCCGTGGCCGCGGTGGCCCTGCATTTGCTGAAAACGGGCTACAAGATCCGCCACTGAGGCGGTAGCGCCGGCACCTTGTCCCATCCCCCCGTCCGAGTCATCCGTACGAACCGAGCACCCCATGGCCCATCCCACGCCCGCCGAAGTCCAGCACTACATCGCCGCCGGCTTGCCTTGCACCCACCTGGAAGTGGAGGGCGACGGCCAGCACTTTTTCGCCACCATCGTGTCTGCGGAGTTCGATGGCAAGAACCGCGTTGCGCGTCACCAGCGCGTCTACCAGGCCCTGGGCGATAGAATGCGGGCTGAGATCCACGCCCTGTCGATGAAGACCTTGACGCCGGCAGAGTGGTCGCAACAGTCGTCCCAAGCCCTCAAGGCCCCTGGCGCCTGAAGCGAGCCGGATCTCCGGTCCAGCCTCTCGCTCCTGCAACCTTTCCCTCCGGCGCATGCGTCACCCCTGTGCGGTGGCCCGTGCGCCCTTTGTGTTTCATGGACAAACTCCTGATCCGTGGTGGTCGCCGCCTGCATGGCGAAGTGACGATCTCCGGCGCCAAGAACGCCGCCTTGCCCGACCTCTGCGCCACGCTGCTGAGCGCTGAGCCGGTGACGTTGCACAACGTGCCGCGCCTCAAGGACGTCGGCACCACCTTGCGCTTGCTGGCCAACATGGGAGTGGCCCATGAGGCCGACCCGGACGACGCCAGCTGCCTGACGCTCAACGCCCAGCACATCCACACGCCGGAGGCGCCGTACGAGCTGGTCAAGACCATGCGCGCTTCCATCCTGGTGCTGGGCCCGCTGCTGGCGCGTTTCGGGAAGGCGCGGGTGTCGCTGCCGGGCGGCTGCGCCATCGGCTCGCGCCCGGTGGACCAGCACATCAAGGGCCTGCAGGCCATGGGCGCCCAGATCACGGTGGCGCACGGCTACATCGAGGCCAGCACGCCGCTGGGCGCCGACGGCCAGCCCACGCGCCTGAAGGGCGCGCGCATCACCACCGACATGGTCACCGTCACCGGCACGGAAAACCTGCTGATGGCCGCCACCCTGGCCGAAGGCGAAACGGTGCTGGAGAACGCAGCGCAAGAGCCCGAGATCGTCGACCTGGCGAACCTGCTGATTGCCATGGGCGCACAGATCGAAGGGCAGGGCACGCACCGCATCCGCATCCAGGGCGTGGCGCGCCTGCACGGCCTGAGCGGTGCGCAAGCCCACCGCATCATCCCCGACCGCATCGAGACCGGCACCTTCCTGTGCGCCGTGGGGGCGGCGGGTGGCGATGTTACCCTGCGGCGCACAGACGCCGACCAGCTCGAAGCCGTCATCGACAAGCTGCGCGAAGCCGGCGTGACCTTGGAGATCGGCCCGGACTGGATCCGTGTGCAAGGCAACGGCCGCCCCAAGGCCGTGGGCTTTCGCACCAAGGAGCACCCGGGCTTCCCGACCGACATGCAGGCGCAGTTCATGGCGCTGGACTGCATCGCCGAGGGCACGGCGGCCATCCACGAGACCATCTTCGAGAACCGCTTCATGCACGTCAACGAACTGATCCGCCTGGGCGCGAAGGTCAATGTCGACGGCCATACCGCCGTGGTGACGGGCGTGCCTCAGCTCTCGGGCGCCACCGTCATGGCCACGGACCTGCGTGCCTCGGCCAGCCTGGTGATCGCCGGGCTGGTGGCCGAGGGCGAGACCCTGGTCGACCGCATCTACCACCTCGACCGCGGTTATGACCGCATGGAAGAGAAGTTGCGCGGCATCGGTGCGGACATCACCCGCGTCAAGGAAAGCGCTTGAACATGATCACCCTCGCACTCTCCAAGGGCCGCATCTTCGAGGAGACCCTGCCGCTGCTGGCCGCGGCCGGCATCCAGGTGCTCGAAGACCCCGAAAAGTCCCGCAAGCTGATCCTGCCCACCAACCGCGACGACGTGCGCGTGGTGCTGGTGCGCGCCACCGACGTCCCCACCTATGTGCAGCATGGCGGTGCCGACATTGGCGTGGCGGGAAAGGACATCCTCATCGAGCACGCTGGCAGCCAGGACGGCAGCGACGGCCTGTACCAGCCGCTGGACCTGAACATCGCCAAGTGCCGCATGAGCGTGGCCGTGCGTGCCGATTTCGATTACGCCGCCGCCGTCAAGCAAGGCTCGCGCATCCGCGTGGCCACGAAGTACACGACGATCGCACGCGAGCACTTTGCCAACAAGGGCGTGCACGTCGACCTGATCAAGCTGTACGGCTCGATGGAGCTTGCACCGCTGACGGGCCTGGCCGATGCCATCGTGGACCTGGTGTCCACCGGCAACACGCTCAAGGCGAACAAGCTGGTCGAGGTCGAGGAGATCATGCAGATCAGCTCGCGCCTGGTGGTCAACCAAGCCTCGCTCAAGCTCAAACGCGAGCCGCTGCGTGCCCTGATCCAGGCGTTCGAGTCGGCCATCCCGGGCGGGGCAGCCTGACGCCAGCTTGCCCTCGGTTCGGGATGCGCGGCCTGCGCCATCGCGTTCATCATCGGATGCGACCGGTGCGGGGCCCCTCTGGCCCATGATTTCTGAGATCCCTTTGCCAAGAATGCTGCCACGAACGTTGCCATGACCGTTGCCAAGACCGTCTCCATCCGCCACCTCGCCACCACCCAGCCCGACTTCGAGGCCGCGTTCCAGCGCGTGTTGCATTGGTCTGCCGAGACGGATTCGGCCATCGAGCAGCGCGTGGCCGACATCCTGGCCGACGTCCGCACCCGGGGCGATGCCGCCGTGCTCGATTACACCGGCCGGTTTGACCATGTGCAGGCCGCTTCGATGGCGGCTCTGGAGCTCACCCAAACGGAGCTGAAGGCGGCTTTCGACGGCCTGTCCGCGTTGCAGCGCGAGGCGCTGGAGGCGGCCGCCAAGCGCGTTCGGGCTTACCACGAGCGTCAAAAGGAAGCCTGCGGCCTGAGCTGGCAGTACCGCGACGAGGACGGCACCCTGCTGGGCCAGAAGGTCACGCCGCTCGACCGCGTGGGCATCTACGTGCCGGGCGGCAAGGCCGCTTACCCCTCATCCGTGTTGATGAACGCCATCCCTGCCCATGTGGCGGGTGTGGGAGAGATCGTCATGGTCGTGCCCACCCCGAAGGGCGAGAAGAACGCCTTGGTGCTGGCTGCAGCCTACGTGGCTGGTGTCACCCGCGCCTTCACCATTGGCGGCGCACAGGCTGTGGCAGCACTGGCTTACGGCACCGCCACCGTGCCGAAGGTGGACAAAATCACCGGCCCCGGCAACGCCTACGTGGCCAGCGCGAAGAAACACGTGTTCGGCACGGTAGGCATCGACATGATCGCAGGGCCCAGCGAAATCCTGGTGCTGGCCGATGGCACCACGCCGCCCGACTGGGTGGCCATGGACCTCTTCAGCCAGGCCGAGCACGACGAGCTGGCGCAGAGCATTCTGCTGTGCCCGGATGCGGGCTACATTGCGAAAGTTCAGGCGGAAATCGATCGGCTGCTGCCGACCATGCCGCGCGCCGACATCATCCGCGCCTCTCTGGAAGGCCGCGGCGCCCTGATCTTGACGCGCAGCATGCAGGAGGCCTGCGAGATCTCCAACCGCATTGCGCCCGAGCACCTTGAAGTCAGCAGCGACGAGCCGCACACCTGGGAGCCCCTGCTCAAGCACGCCGGCGCCATCTTCCTCGGCGCCTACACCAGCGAAAGCCTGGGCGATTACTGCGCTGGCCCCAACCACGTGCTGCCCACCTCCGGCACGGCGCGGTTCTCGTCACCCCTGGGCGTGTACGACTTCCAGAAGCGCTCCAGCCTGATCGAGGTGAGCGAAGCGGGCGCCCAAGTGCTGGGCCGCGTCGCCTCGGTGCTGGCCCACGGCGAAGGCTTGCAGGCCCACGCGCAGGCGGCCGAGTTCCGCCTCAAGCGCGGCTGAGTGCCCGCTCGCGCTGCGGTGCGCGCGAGGCACCGACCAAGCTGCACAGGCCGATGACCGCCAGCGCCAAGCTGCTGGGCTCCGGCACGGCTGCCATGAAATCGTGGCCGCTGGCGCCGATGGTGTTCAGGCCTGCTACCGACGGCGCCAGGGTGTAGCCGGCCGAGTGGTAGAAGTCCGATTCGGCACTGCGTGCCGATTTGGCGCCCGAGCCCGCGTACGCATCTGCGAAGAGAGAGCCACTGATGCCCAGGATGTGGCCCACGGCGGTGGTCAGGCTCAGGCTGTAGATGCCAGTGGCCTGATTTTTCGCATCTCAACGGAAGTTGGCTTCCTGGCGGCTGGTCGTGTCCACCAGGCGGGCTTCTGCGATGCCGTCTGCGCTCAACGCGCCGCCCGATTCGAACGAGGGCGAGCTGATGCCGCCGTCGATCCGGACGTCCAGGCGGTAGGTCACGACGGTGCCCGCAGCCAGACCTGCGCCGCCTACCACCACCTCGTCATAGAAACGGCCTTGCGCCGTGCCATTGGCGTAGCCGTAGGCCACGGTGTTGCCTTGGGCATCGCAGCAGCGCGGGTAATTGGCCGAGGCGTAGGCCTTGAGCAAGCCGATGGTGCCCAGGAGGCTGGCCGTGGCGCCGCCGCCGCCGGCCGCCGATTGGGCGTCCAGCGCGCTCAAGGCCCGTGCCTGCGGCTTGTTCAACCGGTCGAGGTTGTGGTCGTCGGTCTTGCCTACGTTGCCCAGGAAGTCGTTCGTGTTGGCGCGCGCATAGGCCGTCAGCTGGAAAGTCTGGGCATGTGCCCACATGGGCGCCGCGAGCAGCAGGGCCGGCAAAGGCGAGGCGGCGTGTTTTGGAGGTCATGGAGCGCTTCCTTCCTGGCTTTGACGGGGCACCGGGGCCAGGTGGCTGCTGTGTTGGCGCTCCGCGCTGCGCCACAGCGCGCCCAAGCAGAGCAGCAACAAGGCGATGGAGGCCGACTCCTCGATCGGACGGACAGCCTGTCGCGGGCGCTGCGGCATCGAAACCGCGCCGCGTGGCGCTGGTGCGGTGGCAGCTTGCGCTGACGCGATGGGCTGGGGCGGCGGCCCGCTGGGCGCAGACCAAGCCGCATCCCAGACCATGCACCCCGCGCACGCCGCAGCCCAACCGAGGGCGGCCCTGCGTGGCAGGCGGCGGCGTGGCGACGGCGATTGGTCTGGGCAGTGGGCAGGCATAGAGGTCCATAAAGATGCCAAAGACAGTCCAATAATCTAGCGTGTGCCATGGGTTTTGCCTGTCCCTAAGACGTGGGGCTGGCACCAGGGGGGCCTGGGATACGATCTGGCGTTGTTCGGTTTCTTGCACCCGCCACCCCATGCGCCCCAGCCCCGATCCGGTCACCGAGGCATCCTCCAGCGAGGACGTTTTCGCGCAGGTCCGCCTGGATCCTCACAACCCACGGCCTCTGTACCTGCAACTGACGGAACAGTTGCGGCGCATGATCGACGTCGGTGCGCTCGCCTCGGGGCAGAACCTGCCGGCCGAGCGTGTGCTGGCCGAGCGCCTGAAGGTGAGCCGGAGCACCGTCAAGCACTGTTACGACGAGCTGCGCAGCCTCAGCGTGCTGTCCACCCATGGGCGTGGTGGCACGGTGGTGCAAGCGCCGCCGCGGCTCTCACCGGAATTGCGGCAGCTCAAGGGCTTCACCCAGGAAATGCGCGAGCTCGGCATGACGCCCAGCTCGCGCCTGCTGGAGCACGCCGTGGTGCAGGACCGCACCATGGCCTCGGTGTTCAAGCGGCCTTCCACGGCCCAGTTCCTGCGCGTGGTGCGCTTGCGCCTGGCCGACGACTGCCCGATGTCGCGCGAGGTGGCGTGGTACGACCTCACGTTGGCACCCGCGCTGGCGGATTGGAACACCCACGGCTCGGTGTACGCCTACCTCCAGGACGTCTGCCGCATCCGCATGGGCCACGCCGACCAAAGCATCGAGGCCGTCATGAGCAGCGCCGCGGAGTCCGAGGTCTTCGGCTTTGCCCAGCCTGGCCCCTGCCTGCTCTTCAAGCGCCACACCTACTCCACCCACCAACAGCTCGTCGAATACGTGGAGGGCACCTTCCGCGGGGACGCCTACGCGTACCGGCTCAAGATGCCGGCCTGAACGCAGCCACGGCCGTGACTTCGGGTTGCGGCCGCGACGCCATGAAGCCCGCCAGCGCGGCCGAGGTGGGCAAGGCATCGAGCACGCCCGCGTGTGAGGCCATCCACGCGCCGCATGCGCAGGCGTGCTGCAGGGCAGCGCGCAGCACGGCAGCATCCGCGAGCTCCCGGCCTCGCAGGGACACGATCAGGCCGCTGGCAAACGCGTCGCCGGCGCCGAGCGTGTCGACAGCATCCACCGCCATCGCCGGGCAGCACAGCGTCTCATTGCCAGGTCCAAAAGCCAAGCACCCCCTGTGTCCCGCCGTGACCACCAGCAGCTTGCCGGGCCAGCGCTGCCACAGCGCCTGCACCGCCTCGCCGATGTGGGCTGCCGCCTCGGCCAAGGAGCCCTCGGCGGGCAGCGACTGGCCCAGAAGCTGGCCGGCCTCGACTTCGTTGACCAGCAGCACATCGGCCAAGGCCAGCACCGCATCGGGTGGGGCCTGCCAGGGCGAGGGGTTCAACATCGTCGGGACGCCGGCTTCGCGTGCCAGCTCGAAACAGCGCTGCACGGCGGGCAGGGCGGTCTCGAACTGCCCGTACACCCAGTCGGACGATGCGATGTCGGCCTGCGCCGAATCGGCGTGCTCGGCGCCCAGCAGCAGGTTGGGCCCGGCAAACACGGCGCCGCAATTCTCGCCATCACCACCGATGAAGCCCATGCCGACTCCCGAGGTGTCCGCCAGCCGGTGCACATGGCGGTCCGGGATGCCGTGCGCGCGCAACAGCGTCACCAAGCCCTCGCCCGCCGCATCCCGGCCAATGCCGACCAGGGCGTGCACATCGGCCCCGAGGCGGCGACACCCGATGGCGACGTTCAAACCCTTGCCGCCAGGCTCGCTGTGCAGCCCGTTGGCGAGCAGGATCTCGCCCGCCCGAGGCAGCTGGGGCACTTGGGCGCAAGTTACCTGGAGGAAATTGGCAGCGACAAAGACGTGCATGGTGGTCTGGCTCTCCTGTTGGCGGGGCGGCGGCCGCAGTCTGACATGGGATAATCACCCTCCCACCGCGTTGCCCCACTCCATGAGTTCCGACTCCAGCCTCCTGAGCGTGTTCCGCCCCGATGTCCGCGCCATGCACGCCTACCACGTGCAAGACGCCGCTGGCTTCGTCAAGCTCGACGCCATGGAGAACCCGTTCACCCTGCCGCCTGCGCTGCAAGACGCCTTGGGCGCTCGTCTTGCCAAGGTGGCGCTCAACCGCTACCCGGGCACCCGCATCAACGAACTGCACGCCGCCCTGCGCGCGCACGCTGGCATCCCCGCCGACATGGGGCTGGTGCTCGGCAATGGCTCTGACGAACTCATCAGCCTGCTGTCCGTGGCTTGCGCCCAGCCGGGTGCCACGGTGCTGGCCCCATTGCCCGGCTTCGTGATGTACGCCATGTCGGCGCAACTGGCCGGGTTGCAGTTTGTGGGTGTGCCGCTCACGCCCGATTTCGAACTCGACGCCGCCGCCATGGTCGCGGCCGTGCGCGCTCACCGCCCGGCCATCACCTACATCGCCTACCCCAACAACCCCACGGCCAACCTCTGGGACGACGATGCCATCGCGCAGGTCGTACAGGCGGTGGGCGATGTTGGATGCGGTTTGGTCGTGGTCGATGAGGCTTACCAGCCTTTCGCCAGCCGGTCTTACCTGGAGCGCCTGGCGCACCACCCGCATGTGCTGTTGATGCGCACGTTGTCGAAGTTCGGTCTGGCCGGTGTCCGACTCGGTTACATGATGGGCCGTGCCGACCTCATCGCGCAGGTGGACAAGGTCCGCCCGCCCTACAACATCAGCGTGCTCAACGCCGAGGCGGCGCTGTTCGCCTTGGAACATGCCGACGAATTCGACCGCCAGGCGACCACCATCAAGTCGGAGCGCGAGCGCCTGATGGCTGCCCTGGCCACCATGCCGGGTGCCCGCGCCTACCCCAGTCAGGCCAACATGGTGCTGGTGCGCGTGGCCGATGCAGCCGCCGTGTTCGCGGCCCTCAAGGCGCGGGGCATCCTGATCAAAAATGTCGCAGGGCTGCACGAATTGCTGGCAAACTGCATCCGATTGACCGTCGGAACCCCCTCGGAGAACGACGCCCTGATCGCGGCGCTCTCTGACCTCCTGCGCGAACCCCTGAACCTCTCTCAAGCATGAACGCCCCCGACACGGCGCAAGCCATTGGTGCCGACCGCACGGCCGAAGTCACCCGCCACACGGCGGAAACCCAGATCACCGTGCGCATCAACCTCGACGGCACGGGGGCGGCCAAGCTGCACACCGGCATTGGTTTCTTCGACCACATGCTCGACCAGATCGCCCGCCACGGCCTGATCGACCTCGACATCCACGCCGTAGGCGACCTCCACATCGACGGTCACCACACCGTGGAAGATGTCGGCATCACGCTGGGCCAGGCTGTCGCCAAGGCCGTGGGCGACAAAAAAGGCATTCGCCGCTACGGCCATGCCTACGTGCCGCTCGACGAAGCGTTGTCGCGCGTGGTGGTCGATTTCTCCGGTCGCCCTGGTCTGACGCAGCACATCGCTTTCACCTCGGGCAGCATCGGCGGCCTCGACACCCAATTGGTCTACGAGTTCTTCCAGGGCTTCGTCAACCATGCCGGCGTCACCCTGCACATCGACAACCTGCGCGGTGTGAACGCCCACCATCAGTGCGAAACCGTGTTCAAGGCCTTTGCGCGCGCCCTGCGTGCCGCCCTGGAGCGCGACCCCCGCATGGCCGGCGTCATCCCGTCCACCAAGGGTTCGCTGTGACCTGCATGAGCTGGCGCGCCCGGTGTGGCGCGCGGTGAAACCATGAGCCAGAAATCGATCGTTGCCGTCATCGACTACGGCATGGGCAACCTGCGTTCCGTGTGGCAGGCGGTGGCGCACGCCGCGCAAGGTCTGAACGTGGACGTCCGCGTCACCAACGACCCCACCGTGGTCCATGCCGCCGAGCGCGTCGTGCTGCCAGGGCAGGGCGCCATGCGCGACTGCATGCGCGAGCTGCGCGAGGCCCACGCCGGCGAGCTGTTCGGTGCCGTGCTGCACGCCGCCGTGAACAAGCCGCTGATGGGCGTGTGCGTTGGCATGCAGATGCTGCTGGACCACTCCGAGGAGCAAAACACCCCCGGGCTGGGCCTGATCCCCGGCCAGGTGCGCAAATTCCGGCTGGATGGTCTGACCCAAGCCGACGGCAGCCGCTACAAGGTGCCGCAGATGGGTTGGAACCGCGTCAGCCAGACGCGCCATCCCGATCTGCACGGCGGGCAGCCCCATCCGGTGTGGGCTGGCATCCCCGACGAGAGCTACTTCTACTTCGTGCACAGCTTCCACGCGCATGTGGACAATCCCCAACACAGCGCTGGCGAAACCGAGTACGGTGTCCGCTTTACCAGTGTGGTGGCAAGGGATAACATTTTTGCCACGCAGTTCCACCCGGAAAAAAGCGCCGAACACGGCCTCGCCCTGTACCGCAACTTCCTGCTCTGGCGGCCCTGAGCAGGGCTGGCACCCTGTGAACCCACACGGGCTCACGGTGTTGACCGGCACCGCCGCCAACTCCTCGCGCCTGGTTCGCCAGGTGACTTGCCCACCGACCTTTCGACCCGCATCCCAGCCATGCTGCTGATCCCCGCCATTGACCTTAAAGACGGCAAATGTGTTCGCCTCAAGCAGGGCGACATGAACGACTCCACCACCTTCGGTGAAGACCCTGCGGCCATGGCCCGACGCTGGCTGGACGCGGGCGCGCGCCGATTGCACCTGGTGGATCTCAATGGCGCCTTCGCCGGCAAGCCGGTCAACGAGGCGGCCATCAAGGCCATCATCAAGGAAGTGGGCGACGAGATCCCCGTGCAATTGGGCGGTGGCATCCGCGACCTCGACACCATCGAGCGCTACCTCGACGATGGCCTGAGCTACGTCATCATCGGCACGGCCGCGGTCAAGAACCCCGGTTTCCTGAAAGACGCCTGCTCCGCATTCGGTGGCCACATCATCGTCGGCCTGGACGCCAAGGACGGCAAGGTCGCCACCGACGGCTGGAGCAAGCTCTCCGGCCACGAGGTCATCGACCTGGCCAAGAAGTTCGAAGACTATGGCGTCGAGGGCGTGATCTACACCGACATCGGCCGTGACGGCATGCTCTCGGGCATCAACATCGAGGCCACGGTGAAGCTGGCCCAGGCCCTCACGGTGCCGGTGATCGCCTCTGGCGGGCTGTCGGACATCGCCAACATCGAGGCCTTGTGCGCGGTGGAAGACGAAGGCGTGGAAGGTGTGATTTGCGGTCGTGCCATCTACACCGGCGACCTCGACTTCGCCGCAGCGCAAAAGCGCGCCGACGAACTCAACGGCCAAGCCTGAGGCGGGACGCACACGTGCTGGCCAAACGCATCATTCCCTGCCTGGACGTGACGGGCGGGCGCGTCGTCAAGGGCGTGAACTTCGTCGAGCTGCGTGACGCCGGTGACCCGGTGGAAATCGCTGCGCGCTACAACGAGCAGGGCGCCGACGAGCTCACCTTCCTGGACATCACCGCCACCAGCGATGGCCGAGACCTGATCCTGCACATCATCGAAGCGGTGGCCTCGCAGGTCTTCATCCCGCTGACGGTGGGCGGCGGCGTGCGCGTTGTCGAAGACGTGCGCCGGCTGCTCAATGCGGGCGCGGACAAGGTCAGCTTCAACTCGGCCGCGATCTCCAACCCGCAGGTCATCCGCGATGCGTCGGAGAAATACGGCTCGCAATGCATCGTCGTGGCCATCGACGCCAAGAAGCGTCAGGGCGACGACCTGGCCGCCAAGGGGCCGGGCTGGGACGTCTACAGCCACGGTGGCCGCAAGAACACCGGCCTGGACGCCGTGGCCTGGGCCGCGCAGATGGCCGAGCACGGCGCTGGCGAAATCCTGCTGACCAGCATGGACCGCGATGGCACCAAGTCCGGCTTCGACCTGGCTTTGACGCGCGCGGTCAGCGATGCCGTGGGCGTGCCCGTGATTGCCTCGGGCGGCGTGGGCAACCTCGACCACCTCGCCGACGGCGTGCAGCAAGGCGGTGCCGATGCGGTGCTGGCTGCCAGCATCTTCCACTACGGTGAGTACACCGTGGCGCAGGCCAAGGCCGTGATGGCGGCGCGGGGCATCCCGGTTCGCCTCTGAGGCTCTCAGGCTCAGTGCCTGATCCGAGCATGTGAAGCAAGTGTGAATTACATCGCACCCTTGGCGTGATGGGTTTCGGCAGGTCTGTGCACAGGTGCGCCGTGCAGGCGTAACCTTTGCAACACACCGACAGCGAAAGGATTGCCCCATGCCCCAGCGCCACGGCTTCAAGCCCCTGTCTCTCCAGCCCCTGCAGTTGGCACCGCGTCTGCCCAGGGTGCAACGTGCTGCACATGCGCACGAGCCGGCGCTCAGCCTGCTCACTGACCTCCACCACAGCCCCTGCGTGGTGGCCAGCCACCGCGACGGGCTGGAGGCCACCCTGCACCTGATGATGCGCGCTGGCGTGCGCATGGTGTTCGTGTCAGGCGCCGATGGCGAGTTGGCAGGCATGGTCACGGCCGAGGACATCCAGGGCGAGCGACCGGTGCAAAGGGCCTCGCACCACCACGTGCCGCACCGCGAGCTCACGCTGGCCGACATCATGACCCCCGTCACACAGTGGGACACGGTCGACCTCGCCGATGTGCGCACAGCCCACGTGGGCGACATCGCGGTCACGTTGCAGGAAAACGGCCTGCGCTACCTGCTGGTGACGCAGCGCAAGGACGGCGGCACGGTGCTGCGCGGCCTGTTCTCGGCGCGCCGGCTGGAGTTGGCCATGAACACGAGCCTCGAACCCGACCTCCATTCGCGCAGCTTCGCGGAGCTGGAGCAGGTGCTGGCCCACTGAGCTCGCTGCTTGGCGGTGCGGCGCTCAGGCCGGGTTGGGCACATCGATGAAGGTGTGCGCCAGGCCCATGCGCGCGGCCAGGTGCTCGCCAATCGCCTGCACGCCGTAGCGCTCGCTCGCATGGTGGCCACAGGCGAGGAAAGCCACGCCCGTTTCGCGGGCGAGGTGGGCTTGCGGCTCTGAGATTTCGCCTGTGAGGAACAGGTCTGCCCCCGCCGCAATGGCCTGCTCGAAGTAGCCCTGTGCGCCGCCGCTGCACCACGCGGCACGGCGCAGGGCGCGGCCGTCGCCCGGCACCACCACGGGCGCACGCCCCATGGTGTCCGTGATGTGCGCAGTCAGGCCTTCGAGCGTGAGGCCGGCGGGCGCAGGGCCGACGAAGCCGAGGTCCTGCTCGCCGAAGCGGCTGTCCGCCACCAGGCCCAGGCGTTGACCCCACTGGGCGTTGTTGCCCAGCGAGCAATGCGCGTCCAGCGGCAGGTGGTAGGCCAGCAGGCTGACGTTGTGCTCCAGCAGGCGCCCCAGGCGTTGCCGCATCCAGCCCGTCACGCGGCCATCCTGGCCACGCCAGAACAGGCCGTGGTGCACGACGATGGCGTCCGCACCCTCTGCAATGGCCGCTTCGATGAGGGCCAGGCTGGCTGTCACACCGGTGACGACCTTGCGGACCTCCGCGCGCCCCTCCACCTGCAGGCCGTTCGGCCCATAATCCTTGAATCGGTCCGCCTCCAGCAAAGTCTGGAGGTGCGCCACCAGCGTTTCCCTCTCGATCACGGTTGACCCTTTCACGGCGATTGACGTCCACATGCGCAAAACCTGGCTGATGTTCTCACAGGCGGTGACGGTCGCCGTGGCGGTGCTGTTCGTGGTGTCCACGTTCAAGCCGCAATGGATCATGAACCTGACATGGCGCAAGGTCCTGCCGGAGGCGACTGTGGCCGTCGTCAGCGCGCCGCCGGGTCGCGCGCGCACTGCCGATGCCACTGGTTTCAGCGGGGCCGCCCGTGTGGCCGCGCCCACCGTGGTCAGTGTCATGACCAACAACACCGGCGCGCAGAACCCCCACCGCAACGACCCATGGTTCAAGTACTTCTACGGCGAGCAAGGCCAGCAGCCGCAATCGGGCATCGGCTCGGGCGTCATCGTGTCGCCGGAGGGCTACGTGCTGACGAACAACCATGTCGTGGACCGCATGGACGACATCGAGGTCATGTTGACCGACGGGCGCCGCGCCAAGGCCAAGGTCATCGGCACGGACCCCGACACCGACCTGGCCGTCCTCAAGATCAACCTTGATCGCTTGCCGGCCATCACCCTGGGCAACTCGGAAGAGCTGCAAGTCGGAGATGCCGTGCTCGCCATCGGCAACCCCTTCGGCGTCGGCCAGACCGTCACCGGCGGCATTGTCAGCGCGCTGGGCCGCAACCAGCTGGGCATCAACACCTTCGAGAATTTCATCCAGACCGATGCCGCCATCAACCCGGGCAACTCGGGCGGTGCGCTGGTGGACGTCCACGGTAACCTCGTGGGCATCAACAGCGCGATTTACTCGCGCTCCGGCGGCAACATGGGCATTGGCTTCGCGATCCCGGTTTCCACAGCCCGGCAGGTGATGGACAGCCTGATCCGCGAAGGGCAGGTCACCCGCGGCTGGATCGGCGTCGAGCCGCGCGACCTCTCGCCCGAAATCGCCGAGACCTTCAACCTCAAAACGCGTGAGGGGGTTCTCATCACCGGTGTGTTGCGCAACGGGCCGGCGGCCCGCGGCGGCCTCAAGCCGGGCGATGTGGTGACCACGGTGGGCACGGCCCGCGTGGGCAACACCGCGCAACTGCTCAACGCCGTGGCTGCGTTGAAGCCTGGTGAGCCCGCGCAGATACGTGTGCAGCGCGGCGACGATCAACTCACCGTGACGGTCGTGACGGCGCGTCGGCCGAGAGCCGCACTGCAGCCTCGTGACGACAGCGAGGAAGATGCCCCCTGAGCGCTGGCTGCCAGCGACGATCACGGCTCACGGCTCACGGCGCTGCTGTGCTGTCTTCCTGTGGTGCCTGTGTGTGCTTGACGAACAATTGCGCAGCCCAGATGCCAACCTCGTACAGCAGACACATCGGGATGGCCAGCGCGAGTTGCGAGACCACATCGGGCGGCGTGACCACCGCAGCGACCACGAATGCGATCACGATGAAGTAGCTGCGGAAATCGCGTAGCTTGTCCACCGACACCATGCCCATGCGCACGAGGATGACAAGCACCACCGGTACCTCGAAGGCCGCGCCGAACGCAATGAACATGTTCAGCACGAAGCTGAGGTAAGCCTCGATGTCAGGCGCGGCCGTGATGCTTTTGGGCGCGAAGTTCTGGATGAAGGTGAACACCTTGCCGAACACGAAGAAATAGCAAAAGGCCACGCCTGCGAAGAACAGCACCGTGCTCGAAACGATGAGTGGCAGCACCAGCCGCTTTTCGTGCGCATACAGCCCGGGCGCGACAAATGCCCACACCTGGTAGAGCACCACGGGCAAGGCCAGCATGAAGGCAGCCAGCATCGTCACCTTGACCGGCACCATGAACGGCGAAATCGGGTTGGTGGCGATCAGGGTGGCACCCTTGGGCAGGTGCTCGATCAAGGGCAGCGCCAGCAGGTCGTACAGGCCCGAGGGAGACGGGTAGATGGCCAGCGCGATGAAAGCCACGCCGATGGCAATGACAGCGCGGATGAGCCGGTCGCGCAATTCCACCAGGTGGCTGACAAAGGGCTGCTCGCTGCCGAGGTCGGGGGTCGGATCGGTCACGGGGTGCTGTCTCGGTGGCAACCGGTTGGGGCGGTGATGGGGTGGGGCGCGGGCGAGGTCACCGCGGGCGGAAGCGTGCCACGCGGGCCGCGCCGGACTGCACATGGCGGCGAACACCCTGGCGCTGCTTGTACCACAGCGGCGTGGCTCCCCGCTTCAGACGCCAGTTCTTGCGCACCGGCGTGCCGAAGCCCTGGTAGGAGGGCGTGGGCAGGTCGTTGTAGAAGCTCGAGCCGCTGCCATCGGCATCGTCAGCCCCGTTCAGTGCCGATTGGGCGTCATGCAGGCTGGTTTGGACCGACTGGCCGAAGTCCTGCGCCGCCGTCTCCAGTCCCGCTTTGACCTTCTTGAGTTCCTCCAGCTCCATGGAGCGGTTGACCTCGCTTTGCACCTGCGACACGTAGCGCTGGGCCTTGCCCAGCAGCACGCCCACGGTGCGGGCCACGCGCGGCAGGCGCTCCGGGCCGATGACGATGAGCGCTACCGCGCCGATCAGGGCGAGCTTGTCGATGCCGAAGTCGATCATGACCGGTCAACCTCCGGGGTCGGCGCGCCGACCCATGGCGTCTCGGTCGGCTGAGCCGCAGGCGTCACCGGGCGCATCAGGACTTGGTCTTGCTGTCGACGTCGACGGTGTTGGCGTCACGACGTGCGGCTTCGTTGGTCACTTGCTGGGGCGCCGGCGAGGCGTCGGCGCTCGTCCCACCTTCCTTCATGCCGTCTTTGAAACCTTTGACGGCCGCACCCAGGTCGGTGCCGACGTTCTTGAGCTTCTTGGTGCCAAACACCATCACCACGATGACCAGCACGATCAACCAGTGCCAAATGCTGAACGATCCCATTGCTATCTCCAGGCAGGCCCGTGGGCCCAAAAAACAATCACGGTTTCAAATGCTGCCCCGCCGTCCGCGAGGCGAATTCTTCCAGACCCGACAGACCTTCGCGCCGGGCCAACTCATTGACCACATCGGCGGGACTGAGACCGAGGTGCGACATCGCCACCAGGCTGTGGAACCACAGGTCGGCGAACTCACCGATGGCGGCTTGGCGATGCTCGGGTGAAGCGCTGGCGGCCAGGTCCTTGGCTGCCATGACGGCCTCCACAGCTTCCTCGCCGACCTTCTTCAAGACGGTGTCAGTGCCTTTGTGGAAGAGGCGCGCCACGTAGCTCTTGTCCGGGTCGCCACCTTTGCGCGACTCGATCACCTCGGCCACTCGGGCAAGCACGTCGTGTGTGGATGTGTCGCGGGTCATGAATAAATCTGGGTCGGGTCTTTGATGACGGCGTCCACCGTCACCCACTGACCATTGTCGTACTTCTGGAAGAAACAGCTGTGCCGGCCGGTGTGGCAGGCGATGCCGGGTTCGTGGCCGGTCTGCGTCACGCGCAACAAAATGACATCGGCGTCGCAGTCCAGGCGGATGGCGTGCACCTTCTGGATGTGACCAGACTCCTCGCCCTTGTGCCACAGCTTGCTGCGCGAGCGGCTGAAGTACACCGCCTCGCCTGTCTCGGCTGTGCGCGCCAGCGCCTCCCGGTTCATCCAGGCCACCATCAGCACGTCGCCGGTGCTGTCTTCCTGGGCGATGGCAGGCACCAGCCCACGGTCGTCCCATTTCACTTCGTCCAACCAAGTCATGTTGACAGTGTAGCAATCGGTGCGCCAGGAGCCGCCGCGTGGCGCAGAATCGCGGTCGAGGACGACCTTTGACTTCTGCCCGCCACCCCATGACCTCCGCTCCTGCAACCCCCCGAGCCGCCCCGGCGACCGCTTCGCCCCGCCTGGCCCTGACCATGGGAGACGCCTGCGGCATCGGGCCGGAAATCATCGCGCGGTGGTGGGGGCAGGGCGGTCACGCCGCCACGGTGGTGGGGTGCCCCGACGTCATGCGGCGCGCGGTGGCGTGCCTCACGGAAGGATGTCGCCCCAATGTGGTGCATGTGTCGCGGTGGGCCGATGGCGTGGCTGTGCCGCCGGGCGACATCGGCGTCTGGGCGCCGCCCGGCCTGCCGGCGGACCTCCTCGACGCCCCCTGGGGCCAGGTCGACCGGCGAGCGGGCATGGCCGCAGCCGCGTGTGTGCGGGCTGCGGTTCGCCTCGCGCAAGCGGGCGACGCCGCCGGCATCGTCACGGCGCCGCTGCACAAGGAAGCCCTGGCCCTGGCGGGTGAGCCTTACCCCGGCCACACGGAGCTCTTGCAGGCCGAGGGCACGCCGCCCGGGCAGCCCATGGCGCCCGTGCGCATGATGCTCGCCAACCCGCAACTCAAGACGGTGCTGGTGACCATCCACGTCTCACTGCGTCAGGCCATCGAGCAGGTCACCTTTGAGGCGGTGCTGGAGACCTTGCGCATCACCCATCGCAGTGCGCAGCTCTGGGGCCAACCGCGGGCGCGCATCGGCGTGGCGGGTTTGAACCCGCATGCAGGCGAGGGTGGCTTGTTCGGTGACGAGGAACAGCGCGTCATCGGCCCGGCCATCGCAGCGGCGCGCGCCGAGGGCATCGACGCCTCCGGCCCCTGGGCGCCCGACACCGTGTTCATGCGCGCCCGCCACGCGCCGCCCGAGCACGACGGCGAGTTCGATGTCGTGATCGCGATGTACCACGACCAGGGCCTCATCCCAGTCAAGTACATGGGGCTGGACCAAGGCGTGAACGTCACCTTGGGGCTGCCCTTTGTGCGCACCAGCCCGGACCACGGCACCGCCTTTGATTTGGCGGGGTCGGGACGTGCGGATGCCACAAGCTTTGGCCAGGCGGTCGAGATGGCCAGGCTGCTGCTTGCAGGGCGGGGCGTGCACGTGTGAGCGCAGCAGACCGCCCGCGGTGCCTCAGGCCGCCGTGCGGGTGCGAGCGTCGGCGCTGAGTGCTGCCAATTGACGGCGGGCGCGCACCGTGGCGCGCTCGATCAATTCTGCCTGCTCGAAAGCCTTGAAGCGATTGCCCTCGCACATTTTGGCCAGCGTGCGCGCCGTCAGAGAGATGGTCTGCTTGTGCGTGTGGCCGTGGGTGAAGATGAAGAAGTTGCGACCTTCGCTGATCCAGGTCAGGCGAACCTTTTTCCACTGACCCTGCATGTGCATCTGGTAGGCGGTGCCCTTCTGGATGTGGTGCACGAGCTGGGCGCCAGCACTGGGCAGGGGCGGCGCGTCCAGGTTGATGTCGATCTCGCTGAGCGACGGGTCGGGCTCGCCAGGCAGGTCCAGGTCGATGTCGAGTTTCGCCTCCTGCGCCACGACCGCCTCGGGCACAAAGCCCGTTTGCTGGATTTCCTCCCGGCTGAGCGCCGACACCACGGCCAGCGCGGGTGCCGCCGCCAGATCGGCCAGCGGGGCGGGAAGCGGGTCGTTGGCCGCTTCCTCCCGGCTCGGGATGGCGATCTGCTCGACCTTGTTCAGGCGCTGCTCCAGCATGCGCTGTGTCAGGTCATGGAGGGGAGCGGTCTTCAGACACTCGGCGTGGGCGGGCAGCAACTGGGCAAAGAACGCCTGCTTGGCCTCCTCCGGCCACTGGATCAGCGCCAAGCCCTCGTTGATGTCGCGCATCAGCTGCGGCAGGGTCAGCAGGAAGGCCTTGCGCAACTGCGGATGACCCTTCGGTTGCACGCTCAAGGCCAGCTCGTGTCCCGCCTTTTTCATGCGCTGCGAAAACGGTGAGTTCGCGCCGTCGCGCGCCGAAGCCATCACCTGGACCTGGCTCCAGATCTGGGTCAGGAAATCACGGACGAAGGCGGGCAGCTCAATGTCCGCCAACTCGCGCTGCAGGATCTGCATGTAGCGTTGCTGCACGCGCAGGTCGGCCTCTTTGCCGCTGAGCAGGGCCGCGACGGCCGCATGCTCGGCCGCGTCCCGAGTGCTCTCCGCGTCGATGAACGATTCCAGCTCACCGAGCTTGGACTCGTACACCGCCATGTTGTCGAAATCACCGTCGACGATGGCGTTGACCAGCGCCGTGACGCGCTCCAGGCAGGCGAGGCCTGGGCCTTGCTCGTAATCGTCGAAGGAGGCCGACAGCGTGGCCACGCGGTTCACGAAGCGCCGCACAGGGTGTTTGCGCGTGTTGAAGAAGCCCATGTCGCCCAGTGCAACGCGCAGCACCGGCATCTGCAGGCGGGCGATCTGGCGGGCCATCTGCGGCGCCACCTTCGGGTCTGACAAGACCTGGTCGAACAGCGCCGCCACGATGTCGATGACCATCTGGTCGAGGGCTGCGCCGCCGCTGGCTTGGACCAGCTCCTCGCGGTGCGCCCTGATCAGGTTGGGCGCCATGAGCGGGCCCGCAAAGCCGGCCCCTGTGACCACGCCCGGCACCTCGCCCGCGGTCACGCCGCCCTGGCTTGCGTGTGCGGCGGCGGCACCGGCGCCGTCTCCAAACCAGGAGGATGGGGTCGACTGCAGCGCGATGCGGCGCAGCAAGTGCTGGAAGTCCGCGCGTGCGGCCTGAGCGGTGGGGCCGTGGCCGAGGCCGTCGGCCTGGCTGCTCAAGAAGCTGCCCTCCATGCCCATGGGCGCAGTGGGCAAGGGCATGCCGAACATGTGGCCCAGGGCCTGGGCCGCGCGCCGGTGCGCCTGCGCTGCGACCAGGCCCACACCGCCGCTACCGGGGGCGCCCATGCCGCCCGGCAGTGTGGCGGCGAACGCACCCGGTCCGCTGCCCATGGGTCCGAAGTCAGAGGCGAGCCCGCCTGTGGCCGACGAGCCGAAGGCGCCGTGCCCGCTGGCAGCGCCGCGACCGCGGCTGAGCGACATGCCCTGCGCATGGATGCCCCGCTGGCGCATGTCCTGCACGATCAAGCCGTAGGTGGTGTTCAACTCGGGGCCGAGCACGCGGCCCATCTGCCCCGCCAGGGTGAGGCAGGTGTCCTCGTCGCACTCGGCCGCGGCCAGGGCCTCGAGCAGTGCCTTCGCCACCACCTGGGGGCGAAGCGGATTGCTGTCCGTGCTGGCATCGCCCAGCAAGGTCGCCATGTGGGCGAACAGCGATTTCAGGTGCTCTTCGCAGTCGTGGGTGAGGGTCTGGGCCAGGCGGTCGGCCCACACGCCGCGCTCGACTTCCTGGTTGTCCACCAACGACAGGGCGTCCCAGTCCAACTCGCCGGTCACGGGCGGCGCCTTGCCGGGCTCAGGGCTTTGGTGCTTGTCGATCCGCGTTTGCATCTCGCGCTGGAAGGCCTGCAAGATGCGGCCCGACTTCAGCTTGAGCTCGCGTTCGCACGTCATCAGCTGCTGGCGGGCCTGGTTGCTCGTGGCGGCCAGCGCCAAGGGGCCCAGTTGCACGAGCGCCTTCTCGACGGCCGCCGACACCGCCGCCTGGATGCGGCTGGCGGCAGCATGCAAAACAGGGTGGAGTCGGGGGTCGTTCACGGCGCGGTCCAGTCGGGGGCATCGGATGGGGGGCGGCAAGCCACAAGGGATTGCTTTTCATCGATGGTTATCGGACGGCCCGCGCCGGCCTTGCGTTATTTTTTCAAACTGTCACGAATCTCACGAAGCAACACGATGTCCTCCGGCGTGGCGGCCGGTGCCACCGGCGCTGCCGGCTCCTCGCGTTTGAGGCGGTTGATCTGTTTGATCATGAGGAAAATGATGAAGGCCAGGATCGCGAAATTCAAAGCCACGGTGATGAAGCTGCCGTACGCGAACACGGCACCCTGCTTCTTGGCATCGGCCAGCGTCAGCCCGGCGGCTTGGCCCGCGAGGCCGATGTAGTAATTGCTGAAATCGAGCCCGCCAACCACCTTGCCGACCAGCGGCATGATGAGGTCGTTGACCACGGAATCGACGATTTTGCCGAACGCACCGCCGATGATCACACCCACGGCCAAGTCGACCACATTGCCCTTGACGGCAAATTCCTTGAATTCACTGAAAAATCCCATGGCTCGCTCCTGATGGTCGGGCCGTGTAAAACGCACGGCTTGCTGGTGAAACTGCACGCTGAATGTAGAACGACTTGCCGCCGGCGCCCAGTCGATTGGTGGCGCAAGGCCATCAGGGCGCCAGGCTGTGTGGCGGAAATGTCGCACCGCAGGCGCCCGCTGCCTTCCGGCACAAGGTGGCGTCGGGCGGCAAAGTGGGGGGTTGTGTCCCTTACAATGTCGAGTTGACCCCCCAATCAATGTCATCGAACCACCAGTCCTCGAGGATACCCATGAGCAATCAGCCAGTGGATCAAAGCCGTCGGACCTGGGTGACCATGGCCTGCGCTGTCGGCGGCGCAGGCGGCGTGGCCACCGCCATCCCTTTCGTTTCGACCTTCCAGCCCTCTGAACGTGCCCGCGCCGCTGGTGCCGCCGTCGAGGCCGACATCAGCGCCCTCAAGCCGGGCGAGATGATGACCGTCGAATGGCGCGGCAAACCCGTCTGGATCATCAAGCGCACGCCCGAGCAGGTGGCCGGCCTGAGCAAGATCGATGGTCAACTGGCCGATCCCAAATCCGAGCGCAAGCTGGAGATGACGCCAGAGTACGCGCGCAACGAGCACCGTTCGATCAAGCCGGAGGTCATGGTGGCTGTGGGCATCTGCACCCACCTGGGCTGCTCGCCCTCCTCGAAATTCCAGGCCGGCGCGCAGCCCTCCCTGCCCGATGACTGGCCGGGCGGCTTCCTGTGCCCCTGCCACGGTTCGACCTTCGACCTGGCTGGCCGCGTTTTCAAGAACAAGCCGGCGCCCGACAACCTCGAAGTGCCGCCCCACATGTACGTGTCCGACACCAAGCTCCTGATTGGTGAAGACAAGAAGGCCTGAGCGGAGAAGTCACGATGGCTGAAATGAAACAAGCACCTGCCGGCGCTGGCGCTGGCGAAAAGCTCCTGACCTGGGTGGACAACCGGTTCCCGGCCACCAAGCTCTGGAACGAACACGTTGGCGAGTACTACGCTCCCAAGAACTTCAATTTCTGGTACTTCTTCGGCTCGCTGGCCCTGCTGGTGCTGGTGATCCAGATCGTGACCGGCATCTTCCTGGTCATGAACTACAAGCCGGACGCTGCCCTGGCGTTTGCGTCGGTCGAGTACATCATGCGCGACGTCCCCTGGGGATGGTTGATCCGCTACATGCACTCCACCGGCGCCTCCGCGTTCTTCGTGGTGGTGTACCTGCACATGTACCGCGGCTTGATCTATGGTTCCTACCGCACGCCGCGCGAACTGGTCTGGATCTTCGGCTGCCTGATTTTCCTGTGCCTGATGGCCGAAGCCTTCATGGGCTACCTGCTGCCCTGGGGCCAGATGTCCTTCTGGGGCGCCCAGGTGATCATCAACCTGTTCGCCGCCGTGCCGTTCATCGGCCCGGACCTGGCCATCCTGATCCGCGGCGACTACGTCGTGGGTGACGCCACCCTGAACCGCTTCTTCTCGCTGCACGTGATCGCCGTGCCCCTGGTGCTGCTCGGCCTGGTGGTGGCGCACATCATCGCGCTGCACGAAGTGGGATCGAACAACCCCGACGGCGTCGAAATCAAAAAGGGCCCGAAGGATGCGAACGGCCACCCACTGGACGGCGTGCCCTTCCACCCGTATTACTCGGTGCACGACCTGCTCGGCGTGGGCGGTTTCCTGTTCATTTTCACGGCCGTGATTTTCTTCATGCCTGAATTTGGCGGTTACTTCCTCGAGTACAACAACTTCATCCCGGCCGACCCGTTCAAGACCCCGCCGCACATCGCGCCCGTCTGGTACTTCACGCCGTTCTACTCGATGCTGCGTGCGACCACCGATGACATGGTCAACGTGCTGGCGATCCTCATCGGCCTGGGTGCCGTGCTGAATCTGGTCAAGGGCAAGGGCGATGGCAAGACCAAGGTCATCGCCCTTGTGGTCGCGGCCGTGGTGATCGGCCTGCTCAAGACCTTCGAAGCCAAGTTCTGGGGCGTGGCCGTCATGGGCGGTGCCGTGGTGATCCTGGCCGGTCTGCCCTGGTTCGACAAGAGCCCGGTGAAGTCCATCCGCTACCGTCCGGGCTGGCACAAGATCGTCTATGGCGTGTTCGTGGTGAACTTCTGCATCCTCGGTTACTTGGGTGTGCAGCCGCCGTCTGAAATCGGCAACGTGGTGTCGCAAGTGGGCACACTGCTGTACTTCGGCTTCTTCGTGCTGATGCCTTTCTGGAGCCAGCTGGGAACCTTCAAGAAGGTGCCTGACCGCGTGACCTTCACGCCTCACTGACGCCCCACTGAAGCAGGAAACAATGATGAAAAAACTCCTTGCCTCTTTGCTGGCCACCCTGGCGCTGATGTCGGGTGCGCATGCCAGCAGCGAAAGCCTGGTGCTGGACAAGTTCCCCAAGGAACGCGTGACCGACCTGGCGGCACTCCAAAACGGCGCCAAGATCTTCGCCAACTACTGCCTGAACTGCCACGCGGCTGCTTTCATGCGCTTCAACCGCCTGAAAGACATCGGCCTGACCGAGCAGCAGATCAAGGACAACCTCCTGTTCCCGACCGACAAGGTGGGCGAGTTGATGAAGGTGTCGCTGGACTCGAAGGACGCCAAGGAATGGTTCGGTGCCGTGCCACCTGACCTGACCCTGGTGGCTCGCTCGCGTGCCAGCGGCAGCGGCTCCGGTGCCGATTACCTCTACACCTACCTGCGCAGCTTCTACCGCGACGAGACCCGTCCGACCGGCTGGAACAATCTGGTCTTCCCCAACGTCGGCATGCCGCACGTGCTGTGGGAACTGCAGGGCCAGCGCGCTGCCAAGTTCGTGGAGGAGACCGACCCGCATGACGCCTCCAAGAAGGTCCACAAGTTCGAGGGCTTCGAGCAACTGACCCCGGGCAAGATGGCCCCACAGGAATTCGACAGCAACATCGCTGACTTGGTGGCCTACCTGCAATGGATGGCAGAGCCCATGCAAACCCAGCGCACCCGCATCGGCGCGGGCGTGCTGATTTTCCTGGCCATCTTCACCTTCATCGCCTGGCGCCTGAATGCGGCGTTCTGGAAAGACGTGAAGTGATCCTGAGGTCCTTGTCGGTCAGCCGGTGAGGGCCCCTCCAGCGCAGTGGCATGCCGACGGCGGCCACTGCGCTTCATTGTTTGTGCTGCAAAGCGCATCCCTGTTCAGCTTCTTAGGAGCCCACCGCCATGATGGTGCTTTACTCCGGTACGACCTGCCCCTATTCGCATCGTTGCCGTTTCGTTCTGTTCGAAAAAGGCATGGATTTCGAGATCCGCGACGTCGACATCTTTGCCAAGCCCGAAGACATCGCCCTGATGAACCCGTACAACGAGGTGCCCATCCTCGTCGAGCGGGACCTCATCCTGTACGAATCGCACATCATCAACGAGTACATCGACGAGCGCTTCCCGCACCCGCAGCTGATGCCCGGAGATCCCGTGGCCCGCGCCCGTGTGCGCCTGTTTCTGCTCAATTTTGAGAAGGAACTGTTCGCCCACGTCAACCTGCTGGAAGGCCGCGGCGGCGTCAAAGCCAACGACAAGCAGTTGGAAAAAGCCCGTTCGCAGATCCGCGACCGCCTGACGCAGCTGGCCCCGATCTTCCTGAAGAACAAGTACATGCTTGGCGATGATTTCTCGATGCTCGACGTTGCCATCGCGCCGCTGCTGTGGCGCCTCGATTACTACGGCATCGAGCTCTCGAAGAACGCACTGCCGCTGTTGAAGTATGCTGAGCGCATCTTTTCGCGCCCCGCCTACATCGAGGCACTGACGCCTTCCGAGAAGGTGATGCGCAAGTGACCTCCCTCGCCTGACCGAGCATGTCCATCGAACAAGATTCACAGGGGTCGTCGACACGGCCGTATCTGATTCGTGCCCTGCATGACTGGTGCACGGACAACGGCTTCACGCCCTACTTGGCCGTGTACGTGGACCGCTCGGTGCAGGTGCCGCAGGAGTACGTCAAGAACAATGAAATCGTGCTCAACGTCAGCTTCGAGGCGACCAGCCAGTTGCAGTTGGGCAATGAGTTCGTGGAGTTCAAGGCGCGTTTCGGCGGTGTGGCCCGGGATATCTCCGTGCCGGTAGACCACGTGATTGCCATTTACGCGCGAGAGAACGGTCAGGGCATGGCTTTCCCTGTGCCCACGCCACTTGGCGGCCCGGGCGTGGACGCGCCCGCTTCGGCTCCCGCTGCCGAGGAGCTGCACTTGGTGGACTCCGAGTTGCAGGCGGATGCACCGGCGGTGCCTGGCGCCGGCGCAACGCCCGCGGCCGGGCTGCGCCTGGCGCCAGCTCAGAAAGGTTCGCCCAAGGAGCGGCCGTCCCCCGTCAAGGCAGTGGACAAGCCGGCAACCGGTGCGATCTCCAGCGAGGGCCCTGACCTCGAACCGCCAGAGCCACCGTCGGGTGGTGGCCGCCCAGCTTTGCGACGTGTGAAATGAAGCACCAAGCTCGCGTTAGAATGACGAGTTGAAGTTTTCGCCGGCTTAGCTCAGTTGGTAGAGCACCCGCCTTGTAAGCGGTAGGTCGTCAGTTCGAATCCGACAGCCGGCACCAGTATCCATCGGCCCCTCAGCCCGATCTTCTTGATCCAGCTGCGGGGCCGAACCATTTTGGGATACCGTCTCGGATACCAAGCTGGCCAAGCGATCGACAGGTGACCCCGGCGTTGAACAGCTGAATGCCCAGGTGGGAACTCAAGGGAACTCAAGGCCAGATCGCCTGCAGCAGTTCCGCCAAGTGTGCGCCACCCGCCGTGAGCTGGGCCTTCTTGATGTCGCTCATCGTGGGCGAGTACCCGGCGGGCAAGATGCCTGGCCAGGACTTGCCGTTGAATGGCCCGAACTTCGCGCCCTTGAACGCTGCCTGCGCCTCTTTGAGCGTGCCCGTGGCCCACTGCTGTGGCCAAGTGTAGATGTCGCCGGGCGTGGAGTGCACCACCTTCGCATGGGCCAGCCAGAGACCATCGACGCGGGGCGCCGTCAGGGTGATGGAGATGTCATCCCAGGTCGAGTGCATGTCGGTGGACTTGAGCTGGATGCTGTTGCCGCCACGGGTGGCAGTCGCCGGGTTGTAGGTACCCTTGTCAGGGTCCACGCGGCTGCCCTTCTTGCTGAGGTACACCGCCCCGACGTGCAATGGCTGGTGCAGATCGCCCACATAGTGGACCAGCAGCAGCAAGGCCTCGCGCTTGTCCTTGATGTTGAAGGGTGCGGGCACAGGCTCGCCCTTCAGCACATGGGTGGCAGCGGCCACCGCACCGACGATGTCGTCTTCACGCGTGCCCACCGGGCCCAGATTGTAGCTGCTGCGCTGGATGGCGATGTCGCTGTAGTGGTACTGCTTGTGGCAGATCTCCTCGCCCGGCTTGGGCTGGCAGTTCTGGTCATTGCGACGCACGAAGTCCGCCATCTCTGCCTCGCGCTCGGGCGTCTCGAAGAGCTTGCAGTCCTTGTACTTGCCCTCGTTGAGGTACTTGTAGCCCTGAGCAGGGCTGATGGCCTTGGCACAGTCTGGCCACACAGAGATATCCGCGAGGGAGAGGTTGCCGATGAGCGACTTGACCTCCTGTTCGGCGCGCGAGCCCTGGATGAGCTTGGCGGCAATCGTCCCGATGGTCTGGTGTCCGGCAGCACCCCAAGCCCAGCAGGATGAGGAAGATGCGAGCAGGGCGGCCGCAAGGGTTTTGGCGAAAGGCTTCATGGCGTGAGGGTGGGTTGGCACGCCCCAACCTTTAGGCGCAGAGAGACCATACCAAAGACAGCGGCACGGCGCGCTCCCTAGGTTCTGTCACGGGTCGACATTTGGCTGTCATCCGTGAGCCCTGGCCCTCTGCATGAGCAGGCAAGCCAACCGTCAATGGCAGCTTGCAACGCGACCCTTCATCCAAACGGACTGCACAGGTTTATCCACAGAATCTGTGGATAACGGGTGTCGCGCACCAGGTTTGAAGGTGGCGTCTAGACGCTCTGCACATCCCTGAAGCGCGGCTGCTCGGGCCAAGCAGGTGTGCTGACAGGACTGAACTTGCAGATCGTCAGGTCGCCGCAGGTGAGTCGGCTGCGAGACCGGGGCCGCAGTGCTCAGTGCGAAGACATCAGCAAGGGGCTGGTCACCCGCCCAATGCGCATCGGCGCGCGGGCAGTGGGGTGGCCGGTGTCGTTCGCGCGCGCCGTGTGGCTGACCGGGGAAGTGGCGGACTTTTCGTGCGGATTGACGTCAACGGTTCCGAAATGGCGTGCGCCATCCTTCACGTGGGGCGCACCACGCTCAAAATACCGGGCTCTCAGGCATGTGGAGGCTGACGGATGAGGGCTTGGCGCGAAGTGCTGCTCGGGAGCGCGACGTTCGGCGAGGGGCAAGAGTACCTGCAATTCAAGTACACCTTCGCGCTTGCGATGCTGTGGCTGACCTTGCCTCTGCTGCTGCTTTTCATTGCGGGGGACGTGTCGGGTGTGAACCGGGTGGGCTTGCATGGTCACACCATCCAGGCCTACTTCCTGTTGTGCTGTGCCCTGATCCTGGTGGTCCGCAACAGGCCAGATCGTTTGGTGCCGGCGATGTGGGTGTTCGCCCTGGCCTCGCTGGGAGTGCACATCTCGGGCTTCCTGTTCGTGCCGGAGGACGAATCTCGCCTCGTGTGGTTTTATTCCTTGATTGCCGGTACGTACATCTTGCTGGGACGTCGGGCGGGCGCCATGGTTGCCGTGGCATCGGTTGTGGCCGTGGCCGTGGCCAACGCCCAACTGGCCGTGCCGGTGTCTGATCGTGGCATGGTCACCTTCCACGCCAGTCTGGTGTCCCTGAGCGTCATCTTCCACGTGTTCACCAGCCGTTCGGTGTCGTTTCACCGGGCGATGGTCGACAGCCAGGCTCGCCTTCGTCACCTGTCCGAACACGACCCCCTGACTGGCGTGCTCAATGCCCGCAGCTTCACCCGCCAGTGCGAGAACCTGATGCAGTTGGCCAGACGAGAGGGCAGCACGTTTGCTTTGCTCTTCATCGATCTGGACCACTTCAAGTCGGTCAACGACGAGCACGGGCACGACGCCGGCGACCAGGTGCTGCGTGCGGTGGCCGGTGCCTTGCGGCATCGGCTGCGCCGGACAGACTTGCTGGGGCGTGTCGGTGGTGAGGAGTTCCTTGTGTTCTTGCCGGGTGCCGATGTCGACAACGCCTTGACGGTGGCCGAAGCCCTCAGGCTGGACATCCAGGCGCTGCGGATCAGCACGGTGACGGGCGTTTCCCTCGTGATCACGGCGTCTGTCGGCGTCGCGGCGGACGCGGGAGATGGCCGCCCGCTGTCCGAGTTGCAGCGTCAGGCGGACCTGGCCATGTACCAAGCGAAGGCGGGCGGCCGCAATCGTGTCACCAGCTTGGCGCTCACATCCCAGGAGACCCGGGCGGTCGCATCACAGCGCACTTGACTGACGCATACCGGGCCTCGGGTGGGGCGTCGGCGTGGCATGTGTCAGCCAGCGCGCGCGTGCCAGTGCAGGTACGCGTAGGTGCACAGAGGTGCGTACAGGTGCGTACAGGTGCGTACAGGTGGTGCGTGCGCGCGGGTGAGGAGGTCAGTTGGTCAGCAGCTTGTTGAGCTCCAGCAGGTCCTCGGCTTTCAAGGTGCCGCTGGCTTGGCGTAGCTTGACGGAGCCCACGATCACGTCGTAGCGTGCCTTGTAGAGGTCCTTCTGGGTGTTGGCCAGCTGGGTTTGGGCGTCGAGCACGTCTTTGTTGATGCGAACGCCCACCCGATAGCCCAGTTGCGTGGCTTCCAGTGCCAGCTTGGCCGATGCCTCGGCCGCCTCATAGGCCTTGACCTGGGCCAGACCCGACTGCACGCCAAAGTAGGCCTGGCGTGTGCCCAGGGTGACGGCACGGCGAGCGTTGTCCACATCGTGCTCGGCCTTTTCCTTGAGTTGCAGCACTTCACGGATGCGGTTCTGGATGGCGTCGCCCGCATACAGCGACATGTTGAGCTCCAAGCCGATCGAGCTGTTGGTGCCCGCGCCGCCTGAGATCCTGGACGTGGTGTTGTTGGAGTCGATGTCGTTGCGCACCACGTTGGCCACCGCGTCGAGAGTGGGCAGGTGGCCTGCGCGGGCCTTGTCGATTTCGAGGGCAGCCACTTGCAGGCCGACTTCCGCCTTGCGCACGCCTGGCGAGTTGGCTGACTGTCCGACCCAATCTTCCACCTGCCCGGGCGACAGCTGATCGAGGTTGACCGGGGTGCGCAGGGGGGCGGGCGTGACATTGCTGCGGCCCACGAGTTGGTCGAGCGCGATGCGCTTGACCCGCAGGTCGTTCGCTGCGGCGAGTTCCTGCGCCGTGGCGAGGTCGTGGCGCGCCTGTGCCTCGCGGGTGTCGGTGATGGTGGCGTTACCCACCTCGAAGCTGCGCTTGGCGGCGGCGAGTTGCTCGGCCAGCGCGGCCTTGTTGGCTTGCGCGGTGGTGAGCACGTCCTGGGCACCGAGCACGTCGAAATAGGCCTGGGTGATGCGAACCGTCAGGTCATTGGTGGCCGCTTGGAGGTCAGCCTCGGCCGCGCGCAGCGTCTGCTCCGCCTGTTCCACTTTGGCCGTGTTTCCGGGGTTGTAGAGCGGCTGCCGCGCCGCGAGCCCGACCTTGCGGACGGTGGAGTTCCCGCTGTAGCTGGCGGTGGTGCCGGTCAAGGGGTTGACCACGCTGGGCACGCTGGAGTCCAGGTGGTTGCGGGCGATCCCGGCTTGGAGGTTCAGCGTGGGGCGCTTCAAGGCCCGCGCCTGGGCTGTCTGGTACTGCACGGCCTCGGCTTGCGCTTTGGCGCTGAGGTAGGCGGCGTCATAGGCTTTCGCAGCGTCCAAGAGTTCAAGCAGGTTCTCGGCCCGTGCGCTGAGTGGCAAACCGAGGAGGCCCAGGCTGAGGCTGGCGCAGGCCGCGATCCGCGCCACGGGGCGCCAAGCGGCGGCCACAGAACGGAGTGGGCTCGGGAACTGGGGCGCGCGCGTGGACATCTTGGGATCCTTGAGGGTGAGGCAGGGCGGCGCAGCCGATGCCACGCGGCGCCAGAACAGGAGGGGTCAGAAGTGGAACTTGCTCGGCTCGGTGAAGCCCGGCAGTCGGTTGGCGACGGTGTCGAACAATTCTTGGCGACTGAACTGACCGTCTGCCACGCGCGTGAAGAGCGTGGCTTGCATCACCGGCTCGCTGCCCACGATGGCAAGCAGGCGGCCACCGACCTTGATCTGGTCGAGCAGGGCCTGAGGCACCTGGGCCACCGAGCCGGCCAGCAGGATGGCGTCGTAGGGCGCCTGTGCGGTGAAGCCCTGGCTGCCATCCGCCTGCACGATCTCCGCGTTGTTCACGCCGCTTTTGCGCAAGTTGGTGCGTGCCGCTGCAGCGAGAGCAGCGTCGGCTTCCAGACCGATGACGCGCTGTGCCTTGTGGGCCAGCAGGGCAGCGAGGTAGCCGGTGGTGGCGCCCACCAGCAGCACGGTGTCGCGCTTGCTGAGGTTGAGGTCTTGAACCAGTCGGGCTTCCACGCGGGGTGCGAGCAGGCTGCGGCCGTTGCCCAGTGGCAGCTCCAAGTCCATGAAGGCTTGGGTCTGGTGTGCGGCAGGGACAAAATCTTCGCGGCGCACAGCCGACAACAGGCCCAACACCGAGGTGTCCAGGACATCCCAGGGGCGGATCTGTTGCTCGATCATGTTGAAGCGGGCTTGTTCGACGTTCATGCTGGGCATCCTACGGGAGACGGTATGGTGAGGGAATGCGGGGAAAACTGAGATTTTAAGAACACCCACCCGAATCAGGGAGGGGTTGGCGCGCGCGGTGGCTTATTCGTCACGCATGGGGCGCACCTCCAGGCCGCGCAACAGCAGTTCGATCTGCGTTTGCATGAAGCGCTCGGGGTCCAGGGGCACCGGGTTGGCGGCGCAAACCGCCGTGCATTGGCGGTAGAGCACCAGAAACTGCGCAGGTGCGATCAGCGCCTGAACCACCGAAGTGACGTCCATGGGCCTGAACTCGCCGCGGTCGATGCCGCGCTGCACCACGCGGGCGAGCAGGGCGTGGCTGGGCGCCACGACCTCGTCCACGTAGTACTGAGCCAAGTCGGGAAAGGCGGAGGCCTCGCTCATGATCAGGATCATCAGTGCGGCGGCCTTGGACGACCCCACTTGCGTCCACCAGGTGTGGGCCAGCAGCTGCAACAGTTCCGAAGCTGGGCCATCGAACTTGTCGGCCATCTCGGTGCCCACGGCGATCACCTGGGCCAAGTAGGTGTGCACCACCGCCTTGAAAAGTGCGTCTTTGCTCGGGTAGTACAGGTACAGCGTGCCCTTGGAGACGCCAGCCAGGCGTGCGACGTCTTCTGTGCGGGTGGCTGCCAGACCCTTTTCGACGAACAGACCCAGAGCCGCGTCGAGCAATTCCTGCGGCCTGGCGGCTTTGCGGCGTTGGCGCACACCCGGCAGCCGCTGGGCCAGCGCGGCCACGGTGGCGCTGATCGGGCAGGTCGCGATACCGTCTGTGGTCTCCATGACGTCCGGTGCTTCCGGGGTGTGCACGGTGTTGACGGACATCGGAGGGGCGGGTTGGGGGATGCGGCTCAAGGGAGTGCGGAGGGCGAGGCGGAGCGAACAGCTCAACTGACCGACGGGTCATTAATGTAGCCTCGCCCCGGACGGGAGGTCAATGGCGCCGACATCGGGAATAATCTGCCGCCATGAGCCGACCCCAAGCCCTCCCCCGCGACGCCTACGTCCATTTCAGCCGCATCACCACGCGCTGGATGGACAACGACATTTATGGCCACGTCAACAACGTGACCTACTACAGCTACTTCGATACGGCGGTGAACCGCTACCTGATCGAAGCGGGTGTGCTGGACATCCACGCCGGCGAAGTCATCGGCCTCGTCATCGAGACGCATTGCAACTACTTCGCGCCGCTTGCCTTCCCACGCAACGTGGACGCCGGCATCCGCGTGGCCCACATCGGCAAAAGCAGTGTGCGCTACGAGATCGGCCTGTTCGAGGAGGGCGAGCCCCTGGCCGCGGCGTGCGGTCACTTCGTTCACGTGTACGTGGACCGTGCGAGCCGTCGCCCGACAGCGTTGCCGGATGCCTTCGTGGCTGCCCTGCAAAAACTGACGCCCGTGAGCGGCGCCTGAGGGCTGTGCGCTGATCTGAAATCACACGTCCTCACTTCGAGGATGGATCATGCCCATGGATGGGTCAGCTACCCAAGGGGTTTCCCTTGGTGGGTGAGTGCGCGACAGCCGCCAAAGCCGTCTATGATTTTCTGCCCGATCTGGTTGTAAGCGTTTTCACATTCGCTGCCCCTCGGGTCGAACATTCCAGCGTTTTCTGTCTTCCGGAGGTCCCCCATGAGCCTGATGGGCAACATGATGCACATGCCCTTGATGATTTCGTCTCTGCTGACGCACGCTGCGCGGCACAACGGCGACATCGAAATCGTTTCCAAGCGCGTGGAGGGTGACATGCACCGCTCCACCTGGGCCGAGGTGGAACTGCGTTCGCGCAAATTGGCCCAAGCCCTCGACCGCCTGGGCCTGGAGGCTGGTGACCGCGTGGGCACCCTCGCCTGGAACGGCTACCGCCACATGGAGATTTACTACGGCGTTTCGGGCTCGGAGCGTGTTTGCCACACCATCAACCCGCGCCTGTTCCCCCAGCAGGTGGCCTGGATCGTGGGCGATGCGCAAGACAAGGCCATCTTCGTCGACATCAACATCTTCCCGTTGGTGGACAAGCTGTACGCCATGATGCCCAGCGTCAAGCACGTGATCGTGATGTGCGGCCGCGAGCACATGCCCAAGGAATCGTCGATTCCCAATTTGCTGTGCTATGAGGAGCTCATTGCCGCAGAAGATGGCAACTACGCGTGGCCCTCGTTCGACGAAAACACCGCCGCCTCGATCTGCTACACCTCGGGCACGACGGGCAACCCCAAGGGCGCCATCTACTCGCATCGCTCGACCGTGCTGCACGCCTTCGCCGCCGCCTTGCCCGATGCCATGGCCATCAAGGCCACGGATGTGATCTTGCCAGTGGTGCCGATGTTCCACGTCAATGCCTGGGGCCTGCCGTACGCGGCCGCCATGGTGGGCTGCAAGCTGGTGTTCCCGGGGCACCATCTTGATGGCGCTTCGCTGTACAACCTGTTCGAGGAAGAGAAGGTCACGATGTCGGCTGGCGTGCCCACCATCTGGCTGGGCCTGCTCAACCATGTCAAGACCAACAACCTGAGGTTCAGCACCTTCAAGTCCACCGTGATCGGTGGCGCGGCCTGCCCGCCGGCCATGATCCGCGCGTTCGAGAACGAGCATGGTGTCGAAGTGATCCACGCCTGGGGCATGACCGAGTTGTCGCCGCTGGGCACGCTGGGCCGCTTGAAGTCCAAGCACGCCGACCTGCCCACCGAAGCCAAGCAGAAGATCCTGGAGAAGCAGGGCAAGTCCGTGTATGGCATCGACATGCGCATCGTTGACCACGACGGCAAGGTGCTGCCTTGGGACGGCAAGTCCGCGGGCGACCTGGAAGTCAAAGGCCACTGGGTGGTCAATGGCTACTTCAACATCGACAAGTCGCCGCTGCACGATGGCTGGTTCCCCACGGGCGATGTGGCCACCATCGATGCTGATGGCTACATGCAGATCACCGACCGCTCCAAGGACGTGATCAAGTCCGGTGGCGAGTGGATCAGCTCCATCGACCTGGAGAACGTGTTGATGGCCCACCCGGCGGTGCACGAGGCCGCTGCCATTTCGTGCCATCACCCGAAGTGGGATGAGCGCCCATTGATGGTCGTTGTGAAGAAGCCTGGCGCCGAGGTCACGAAGGAAGAGCTGATCGCGTTCTACAAGGACAAGGTGCCGTCCTGGCAAACGCCGGATGACGTCGTGTTCGTCGATGAAATCCCGCACACGGCCACCGGCAAGATCTACAAGCTCAAGCTGCGCGAGACCTTCAAGGATCACAAGCTGCCGACCGCTTGACACACGAGCCGCATTGACCGGCCCTCGGCACGGTCGAGCCACACGCAAAGGGGTGCCATGTGCACCCCTTTTTCATGGCGATTTTGTCGGGCGTGTGACGGCGAGATGGTCCATGCGTAACGCATGTCAAGCGCTGACGCAATGAGGCATTTGGTGAGCCTGCGGGCAGTGTGTGTTTCCCCGGGACATCCCTGACGCGCCCCCGCAAGCATGGGGGGTAAATTGTGTGCAGTCGTACTTGATCGACCTTACCTACAGGAGATAGCAATGAAGTTTCCCGTTCGCGTCCTCAGCGTGTTGGTGATGAGTTCTCTGGCCGCTGGCGCAGCGTTGGCCCAAAAGGGCGAGACCGTGAAGGTGGCTTGGATCGATCCCCTGTCCGGCCTCATGGCCAGCGTCGGTCAAAACCAGCTTAAGAGCTACCAGTTCGTCGCAGAGAAGCTCAATGCCAGCAACCCGGCAGGCGTCAAGTTCGAGATCATTTCCATCGATAACAAGCTCAGCCCGGCCGAGTCGCTCAACGCGCTGAAGTCGGCCGCCGACCAAGGCGTGCGCTACATCGTGCAAGGCCTGGGTTCGGGTGCCGCGGGCGCCCTGGTCGATGCCGTCAACAAGCACAACGAGCGCAACCCTGGCAAGGAAATCGTCTTCCTGAACTACGCTGCGGTTGACCCCGACCTGACCAACAGTAAGTGCAGCTTCTGGCACTTCCGCCTGGATGCCGACACCTCGATGAAGATGGAGGCAATGACCACCTTCATCAAGGATCAGAAGGACGTCAGCAAGGTCTACCTGATCAACCAGAACTACGCGCACGGCCAGCAGGTATCCAAGTACGCCAAGGAAAACCTCAAGCGCAAGCGCCCCGACATCCAGATCGTGGGCGACGACCTGCACCCGCTGGCGCAAGTGCGTGACTTCGCGCCTTACGTGGCCAAGATCAAGGCATCGGGCGCTGACACCGTGATCACAGGCAACTGGGGCTCTGACCTGGCCCTGCTGGTCAAGGCCGCCAACGACGCCGGCCTGACGGCCAAGTTCTTCACCTACTACGCCAACTTCGGCGGCACACCCACGGCCTTGGGCAAGGCTGCCGAAGGCCGCGTGTACCAGGTGGGCTACGGCCACTACAACCTCGGCGGTGTGAACGGGCAACTGGTCAGCGAGTTCAAGAAGCGCTTCAGCGACGACTACTACTCGGCCGCCACCTACACCTCGCTGGTGATGTTGGCCACCGGCATGGCGCAGGCCAAGTCGACCGACCCGGTCAAGGTGGCCCAAGCCATGGAAGGCCTGAAGTTCAAGAGCTTCAACGGTGAAGTCGAGATGCGCAAGACCGACCACCAGCTGCAGCAGCCGCTGTTCATCGCGCAGTGGGCAAAGGTCGATGCGAAGAACTCGTACGACGTGGAAGGCACGGGCATGACCTTCGTGCCGGTCAAGGCCTTCGATGCCTATGTGGCCAGCACGCCGACCTCGTGCCAGATGAAGCGTCCGTCGTGATGACGGTGGGGCAGGCAGCGTTGGGCTGACCTGTCCCGTGCGCGTTTTCTCAGATGCCCGCGCTGTCCACACGGCAGGCGGGCGATGGGCCTGATTGCCAAGGCGCGAGGCAGGCCCAGCGACGCGGGTGATCCCTGTCGTCGCGTCACGTCATGCGGACATGGAAACCTTTTTCGTCTTCTTCTTGAACGGCATCAGCTACGGCCTGCTGCTGTTCATGCTGAGCTCGGGCCTCACCCTGATCTTCAGCATGATGGGTGTGCTCAACTTCGCGCACACCAGCTTCTACATGATGGGTGCCTACTTCGCGTACGCCCTGGCAGGCACCCTCGGCTTCTTCCCTGCCTTGATCATCGCGCCACTGCTGGTCGGTTTGCTGGGGGCAGCGTTCGAGCGCTACAGCCTGCGCAAAGTCCACGTGTACGGCCACGTGCCCGAGCTGCTTGTGACTTTCGGCCTGTCCTACGTGGTGCTGGAAGTCGTGCGCCTGGTGTGGGGGCCTGCCAACGTGGACTACCGTGTGCCCGAGTCGCTCAGCGGCCCGCTGTTCACGCTGGCCAACGTCAAGGGCCAAGGCCTGAGCTGGTTGGCTGGTGCCGGTGACGCCGCCATTTGCGGCCCCGCCTCTGGCAACAGCTGCACTCAATTCCCCATCTACCGCGGCTTCATGGCCTTGGTGGCGCTGTTCATGCTCGGCTCGCTGTGGCTGCTGCTGACGCGCACACGCATCGGCCTGATCATCCAGGCGGCGTTGACCCACCCCGACACCACACAGGCCCTCGGCCACAACGTGCCCCGCGTGATGATGGGCGTGTTCGGTGGCGGTTGCGCGCTGGCCGGTCTGGCGGGGGTGATCGGCGGCAACGCCTTCGTCACCGAGCCGAACATGGCTGCTTCGGTGGGCGCCATCATCTTCGTGGTGGTGGTGGTGGGCGGCATGGGCTCCCTGGCCGGGGCCTTCCTGGCCTCGCTGCTCATCGGCCTCATCCAGACATTCGCCGTGGTGATCGACGTGTCGGCCGCCTCGGTGATGCAGAACTTGGGCTCGCCGGTCGGCTTCGACCACTGGGCTTACCCGCTGTTGAAGATCTCGGTGTCGCAGATGGCACCGATCCTGCCGTACCTCCTGCTGGTGCTGATCCTGATCTTCAGGCCCAAAGGCCTGCTCGGCACGCGTGAGGAGTGAGCACCATGAGCGCCAACACCTATTCTTTCCGTCCCTACAACGTCGGCCGCTTCGTTCTGTGGTCGCTGTTTGCCCTCGTCCTGCTGGTGGCCCCCAAGCTGTTCACCAGCAGCCTGGCCATGACCATGCTCACGCAAATGGGCATCGCCATCATCGTCTGCCTGTCCTACAACATGTTGCTGGGGCAGGGCGGCATGCTCTCCTTCGGGCACGCGGTGTACTCGGGGCTGGGTGCCTTCGCTGCCATCCACACGCTCAACAAGGTCGGCGCTGGCGAATGGGCCATCCCGGTCATGCTCATCCCCATCGTGGGTGGCATTGCGGGCTTGCTGGTGGCCGTGCTGCTCGGCGCGGTCAGCACGAAGAAATCGGGTAACACCTTTGCCATGATCACGCTGGGTGTGGGTGAGCTGGTCTGGTCGATGTCGTTGATGCTGCCGGAGTTCTTCGGCGGCGAGGGCGGTGTGTCGAGCAACCGTGTGGTGGGCACACCCTTCCTCGGCCTGACCTTTGGGCCGCAGATCCAGGTGTACTACCTGATCGCGGTGTACTGCTTCATCTGCACGGCGCTGATGTTCGCCTTCACGCAGACGCCGCTGGGCCGCATGCTCAACGCCGTCCGAGACAACCCGGAGCGCGTCGAGTTCATCGGTTACGACACGCAGCGTGTGCGCTACTTCGCCTTCATGATCGCGGGCTTCTTTGCTGGCATCGCGGGTGGCTTGTACGCGGTGAACTTCGAGATCGTGACGGCCGAGGTGGTGGGCGCGCAGCGCTCGGGTGCCTACCTGCTGTTCACCTTCCTGGGCGGATCGCTGTTCTTCTTCGGGCCGATCATCGGTGCGGTGCTGCTGGTGCTGGCTTCGGTGTTGCTGTCCGAGTTGACCAAGGCCTGGCTGTTGTACCTTGGCTTGGTGTTTCTGCTGATGGTGATGTACGCGCCCGGTGGCATCGCCAGCCTGTTGATGATGAACATGCGCCTGGCGGCCTACGGTTTCCTGCGCCGCTTGTGGACGTCGTACCTGGCGTTGGCGGGCACGTCCTTGACGGTGCTGACCGCTGTGGCCGTGATCGTCGAGATGGTCTATCACATCAAGCTCAACGAGGCCCTGGGCCCGCAGATGAGCTTCGCCGGCGTGATGCTGGACACCCGTGGCACCGATGCCTGGGTGGGCGCCTTGCTGCTGCTGGCGACGGGGGTGGGCTTGTTCGAAGTGAGCCGCCGCCAGTTCGTGCGCCATTGGGGCCAGGTCCAGGAGGACATCGAGGCCGAGATCCAGCGCCGTGAAGGCCTGTGAGCACCCACCAGCGCAAGGAACCCACCATGAGCAAGACCCCTTCCAATGGCCTGGCCCTGGAGTTGCGCGATGTGCGCAAATCCTTCGGCAAGACCGAAATCATCCGTGGCGCGAATCTGGCCGTGAAGGCCGGTGAGCGCGTCGCCCTCATCGGCCCCAACGGCGCTGGCAAATCCACGCTGTTCAACCTCATCAGCGGCCGGATGGCTCCCAGCAGCGGCGACATCGTGCTGCACGGCGAGGCCATCCACGGCATGAAGCCGTACGACATCAACCGGCGTGGCCTGGCCCGCAGCTTCCAGGTCTCCAACCTGTTCCCGCGGCTGTCGGTGTTCGAGAACATCCGTTGTGCCGTGTTGTGGTCGATGGGCGAGCGCTACGCCTTCTGGCGCTTCCTGTCGAACCTCAACGAAGTGAACCAGCGCGCCGAAGAGGTGTTGGACATGATCCGGCTGCGCCGCAAGCGCGACACCAACGTCACCAACCTGACCTACGCCGAGCAGCGTGCGGTGGAGGTGGGCGTGACGATTGCCGGCGGGAGCAATGTCATCCTGCTGGACGAACCCACGGCGGGCATGAGCAAGTCGGAAACCGCCAATTTCGTGAAGATGATCCGCGACGTCACCGAGGGCAAGACCTTGCTGACCGTGGAGCACGACATGGGCGTGGTGTTCGGCCTGGCAGATCGCATCGCGGTGCTGGTGTACGGCGAAGTCATCGCCTTCGACACACCCGAAAACGTGCGCAACAACGACCGCGTCAAGGAAGCCTACCTGGGCTCGGTGCTGGCCGAGACGCAACGCGCCGAAGCGCAAGCAGCCGAAGCTGCCGGAGCCTGACCCCATGCTGAAGATCCAGAACCTGCACGCCTTCTACGGCAAGAGCCACATCCTGCACGGTGTGGACATGGAAGTGAAACCTGGCGAGATCGTCAGCCTGCTGGGCCGCAACGGCTCCGGTCGCTCCACCACGATCAAGTCCATCATGGGATTGGTCGATGGCCACGGCTCGGTGAAGTGGAACGACAAGGAAATGCTGGGCCAAAAGCCTTACGAAATCGCGCACCAGGGCATTGGTTACGTGCCCGAAAGCCGCGACGTGTTCCCCAAGCTCACGGTGGAGCAGAACCTGTTGCTGGGTCAGAAGGGCGGTGCCAAGAAGAACCGTTGGTCACTGGACGACATGTACCAGATGTTCCCGCGGCTCAAGGAACGCCAGCACACCGAAGCGGGCGTGATGTCGGGCGGTGAGCAGCAGATGCTGACCCTGTGCCGCACCCTGATGGGCGACCCCGACCTGATCATGATCGACGAGCCGACCGAAGGTCTGGCGCCCAAGATCGTGGAACTGGTGGGCGAGTACCTGAAGGAACTCAAAAAGCGCGGCCTGGGCGTGTTGCTCGTTGAGCAAAAGCTCACCATCGCGCTGGACATCTCGCAGCGCTGCTACGTGATGGGCCATGGCGAAATGGTGTTCGAGGGCACACCCGACGAGCTCCGCGCTGACAAGTACGTGCGCAAGGAGTGGCTGGAGGTCTGAGGCCTTCGGCGGGCGGCGTGCTGGTTTGCCCCGATGGGCGCGGTCAACGCTGTGGTCAGTTCGGCCAATGATTTGTGACAAGCAGATCGGTAGCATGCGTTCGCCATGTCACCGAGGGAAGTCCAATCATGAGCCAGATCAACCGGCGCCGCTTCATGGCGTCCTCGCTGGGCGCTGCTGCTGCCGCCTCGTCGGGCGCAGCGGGTGCCGCCACCTTGAGCAGCCTGCTGGGCTCGACCGCGGTCAAAACCGTGAGCGAGGAGCAACGCGTCGTCATCATCGGCTCGGGCTTTGGCGGTGGTGTGGCGGCTTTGCGCCTGGCGCAGGCGGGCATCCCGAGCATGGTGCTGGAGCGTGGTCGCCGCTGGGTGAGTGGCCCCAACATGGACACCTTCCCCACGCTGCAAACGCTCGACGAGCGCCTGCTGTGGTACGGCTCGGCGCCCGAGGTGTACGGGCGACGAGTGTCTGTCAAACCTTACGCGGGCCTGATCGACGCCGTGGCCGGCTGGAACATGACGGTGATGACGGCTGCCGGCTTGGGCGGCGGCTCTTTGTTGTACCAAGGCATGACGCTGCAGCCCTCTGAGGCCGTGTTCAACGCCTGCCTGCCGCAAGCGCTCGACTACAAGCGCATGGATGCCATCTACTACCCGCGGGTCGCGAAGATGCTCCAGGTCGCCACCGCGCCTGACGAGCTGATCAACAGCCCCAACTACACGGCGGCGCGCATCTTCGCGCAACACGTTCGCGCAGCAGGGTACTCGGTCGAGAAGATCCCGATGCCCATCGACTGGCGCTACGCCCTGGCCGAGTTGCGCGGGGAGATGAAGCCGTCGTACACCAACGGCGATTGCGCCCTGGGCGTCAACAACGGCGGCAAGCACTCGGTGGATGTCACGTACATCGCCGAGGCCGAGCGCACGGGCATGGTCAGCGTGCGCGTGCTGCACCACGTGCGGCGCGTGGCCCGCGCTGCGAACGGCAAGTGGCAGGTGCACGTCGACCACACCGATGTGAACGGCATGGTGCTGGAGAAGAAGGTCATCACGTGCAAGGCGCTCATCATGGCGGCGGGCAGCGTGGGCACCACGAAGCTGCTGCTGCGCGCCAAGGCGCAAAACACCATCTCCAACCTGCCGGATGCCGTGGGCGCTGGCTGGGGCACCAATGGTGACCGCATCCTGGTGTGGACAAACCTCTCTGAGGATTTCGGGCCCATCCAGGGCGGGCCGGTCATCTATGGCTCCAAGGACTGGAGCGACCCGACGCGCGCCAACACGGTCATCCAGGCCTCGATCCCGCCGGTGGGTCTGGACCTGCGCAGCACCATGATGGTCGGTTTCGGCGTGAGCGACAAACGCGGCCAGTGGCGCTACAACCCGCTCACCGACGAGTCGAAACTCGAATGGCAACGCGAGGGTGACTGGCCGCTGCACCAGCGCATCCTGGCGCGCGCCAACAAGATCGCCGGTGCGGGCTCCTTGCTGCTGGACACCCACGCCGTCGCGCCCAGCACCTGGCACCCCCTGGGCGGCGCCAACATGGGCACGGTGTGCGACCTGTCAGGCCGCGTGCGTGAGCAAAAGGGCCTGTACGTGCTGGATGGCGCCCTGATCCCGGGCACCACCTGCGCCTGCAACCCTTCGATGACGATTGCGGCGGTTGCGGAGGGCGCCATCGACGACATCATCGCCAACGACGTCGGTACGCTGGTGTGAGGGGCGCCGCACGAGGCGGCATCGTGCGTGCGGGCCTCAAGCGCCTCGGCCGGCCAGCACATGCCGCGCGAAGTTGTCCAGGATGGCCTGCCAGCCCTCCCGTTGCTGCTCCTCGGAGTGCATGGTTTCCGCCTCGAACGTTTCGCGCACCGTGACGCCTTGCGGCCCGGTGATGAACTCCACGCGCAAGCTGCGGCCGCCGAACTCGGCCACCAGCAGTTGGTGCGGCACGACCTCGGTGTAGGTGCCCGCGAAATCGAAACCCGTGCTGCCGTCCTTGGCCTCCATGCGCGAGGAAAACGTGCCACCGACGCGCAAGTCCACTTCGGCCCGCGTGGTGTGCCAGTCGGCCGAGGCGGCGTTCCACTGCGCGATGTCGGCAGGCGTGGTCCAGGCTTGCCAGACGGCTTCGATGGGGGCGGCGATGGTGGTTTCGATGGTGATAAGCATGGCGGAGTTCCGGTCAGGGCTGGGGAGGCGATCGCGTCAGCAAGCCAAGGTTGGCCCACAGCACACCGCCCGAGACGTGCTGCGTCGCATGCAGCATGTGGTGGTGGTTGTTCCAGTCAATGCCCACGTAGATGAAGCTCAGCACGTAGGACAAAAAGCCCGGCGGCAGGGGCTTGAGTGCCGCCCAATCGGCCCCGTGGGGCAGCTTCAACTCCAGCCCCATGATGGTGAGGATGATGGCCAGCACGCCATCGCGGAATGCTTCGAGTCGACCTTTTCCCATCACGTGCCTTTGCTCATGCATCCTGGATTCACGACGTCGATGACGCCTTGGCGGCAACGAGTTCACACAGCTCCTCGAAATCGGCTTGGGAGGGCAGCATCGATTGCGCGATGGACAGTTTCCCCGCCCGATGCTGGATGCGCAAGAACCGCTGCCGCTGCACGGCCTGCACCTGCAGCGAGGTGATGCTCTGGAACGGCACTTCGATAACAACCTTGCTGAACCCGCTCTTTGGCGCACTGAGGGCGTGCGAGGCCAGGGTGATGTAGCGCTCCTGCTGAAAGGAAAGCGCCGTCTCCGCCAGCCCCAAAGCGACAAACATCAACGCCGCGCAGAACAAGAGCCAATGAAAGGTCTGGGTGCTGCCGGGCGACAACTCGATGGCGTGGTTGGTGATGAGCCCGCGAGGCGCCTGGTGGGCTTTGTGCAAAAACATCCATGCGCACAGGCCGAAAAAGACCAGGCAAGCGGGACCAACCCACCATTTTTGTTTTAAGGGTAGCGTTTGAAGTTCATGGGGTGGGCGTGTGTGGAGAGGGCCTGCGGCGTGCTTGCGACATGCTCTCTCCTGTGTTTTCGTGGTTTGCCAGACTACCAAGTAGGCGGCGCCGGAACATGGCAGGCGCGCAGGGCACATCCGTGGTTTTCATGGGCGCTCGCTTGATGCAGCCTCATGCCTGCTCAGCAATTTCAAGATCTGGGAGTAGTCAGTCGCCTTGTTTTTCTTCTGGAAAAACTCGGCAAACTCACGGGCATTCAAATTGTCTGTTTTGGAGTTTGGGCGTTGTATTTTCATGCGTGTGTCTGCGCCGTGACGTATCAAAATTTCGGCGAGGTTCACGTTGTTGAACAGCACGGCTTGATGGATCGGGGTCAGCCCAGTTTCGGGATCATGCGCATTGAACGAGCAACCCTTTTTGTGTGCCATGGCCATCATGGACGATGGTCTGGATGACTGGCCATTGCTGTCGTAGGCGCTCGCAAGGAAGTTGACCAAGGGAGTTCTTTCATCGGTCCATGAAACATGTGCATCGCAATCTCGGAAGCCAAACACACGTATTTTGAGGTAAGCCAGCGTGTTGGGGACGAGATAGTCCGTGCCGCTCTTTTTCGTTGAAGTTGCGATGGCGACCAGGTTCAAGTCTGGGAGTAGCGCAAGTAGCGCAGTCTCGCAAACTATTGCGGCCAACAAAAGTGCTTGGATGATTTTCCGCATGATGGTCAGCCGCTTATCACTGTGTTGTTTTTGCGAAATCCTGAATGCAAAGTTAACTGTCGCAACTGTCAGGCTGGGGTGTGGATTTTGAATGCCTGGATTCTTTGAAAATGATGTACCCAAAAAAAACTGGAATACTGGAAAGCCATAGGAGTGATGACCAAAGCCATTCGCGCTTAATGGCTTGGCTGCTTTTTGTGTACAGGACTTGTCCGCTCGCTGCTGTCGCTTCGGTAACGGTTTTGATTTTGCCAAAAATCGTTGACGTCGTTACATACTTCACGGAAATGGTGCTGCCAACGATGTTTCGGAGTTCTAGGCTATGGCAGTTCCCAAAATAGTCGCTTGACGTGCAAACAAGTTCGCCGTTGATCAGCGAGTCTGGTGTGAACCTGTCCCATTCCTTCATGGTGTAGATGCCGCTCAAGCTTTTTACGTCTGCCAGTGTCGCCGAATCGGGGCGGTTGTTAAATATTGAAATAGTGCCTATGGCTGTAATGATAAATAAGGTCACCCAATACTTTTTCATGATTTTCTAAAATTAGGAGGTCTTTTGCCGGTTTGCATCTGTTGGTGAGTTTGCTTTGTGTGCGGCAGTTAAAATATTCGCGAGGAGATTTATAATTTATCGCACATCAAAAAGTGCACTTCGTTCGAGCGCGCTTTGATTGGCGCGTGACATACATTATTCGGTTCATTGTTGCACTGGTGTGTCTTATTTGCGCGTGATGTGAGTGCGCGCCACGCTAGCTTTGATGGTGACCGACTGAGGCGATGCGGTTTTCATTGCCGTAGCAGATGTCGAGGTAGTCCATGTCGATGCCTAAGCCGCTACACATTCCCAGAGGATAGATCGCACAGTTATTGCGATTTGGCTCGTGGCTCTTGCCTAGCTTCTGCTCGACCATTGTGCGTGGTGTGCCGAGCATCAGATGGTTGCGCTGAAGATCTCGGAACATTCCACCCCTGGTGCACGACCTATTGAGTTCGCATGTACTCCCTGCGCATTGGCCTGCTTTCTCCCATTCGAGCTTCGTGAAGGTTTTACCCATGAATGGCAGCTCATGAAAGACGAATGTTGTGATGCTTTGGCCAAAGAAAACAGATGCGACAACGGTGAGCCAAATGGCAATGAATAGCCACTTTCCTGCCTTGAGAAGCACTTCAAACATGGTGCCTAACGAATGAAAGGGACTTCCCCGTCCCGAACTAGCCGCTGATTTGCGGCGCCGGTCATGAAAGACCAAGATGGGAAGTGCGAATAACTCATCTTCGTTTCATCCGGAAGGGGAAGTCCATGGCCATTTTGTTCGTTGGAATCGATCTCGCCAAGACCGTGTTTGCGCTGCACGGCGTTGATGAGCATGGCAAAGCCGTGCTGTTGGCGCCGAAGGTGGCGCGCGACAAGCTGGTGGGCATGGTGGCGGCGCTGCCGCCGTGCACGATCGGCATGGAGGCCTGCTCGGGCGCGCACCACTGGGCGCGGGTGTTCGCCGGCTTTGGCCACACCGTGCGCCTGATGGCGCCCAAGTTCGTCGCGCCCTATCGCATGAGCGGGCGACGAGGCAAGAACGATGCGGCCGACGCGGCGGCCATCTGCGAGGCCGTGCAGCGGCCGAACATGCGGTTCGTGCCGGTCAAGAGCCTGGAGCAGCAAGGCCGCCACCGTCAGGCGCCAAGCTGGCGCCTGCCTGGAAGATCTGCCCGGCTGGGCCAACCTGGCCATCGGCGATGCGCTCAGCGAGCTGCACCGGCTGGACGAGCGCATCGAGCAGTACGACCGGCACATCGCGCAGATGGCGCGTGAAGACGCGCGTGCGCAGCAGTTGATGAAGCTGCGCGGCGTGGGCGAGACGACGGCCACAGCCATGGTGGCCATGATCGGCAACGGGCACGAGTTCGACTGCGGCAGGCAGTTCGCTGCCTGGCTGGGCCTGACGCCAGGGCAATACAGCTCGGGCGGCAAAAGCCGGCTGGGACGCATCACCAAGGCTGGCGACAGCTACCTGCGAAGTTTGTTGGTGCTGGGCGCACGAGCCGTGCTGGCCGCTGCAGGCAACAAGAATGACCCGATCAGCAGGTGGGCCAAGTCGGTGGCCGAGCGGCGAGGCTACTGGCGCGCGGTGATTGCCATCGCGGCCAAGAACGCGCGCATGGCCTGGGCCGTGCTCAAGCGAGGAGTGGGCTGCTGCCGGTTTGAAGGACACCTTGTTAAGGTGCGAAGTCAAACCGGAGGTGGTTCATGGCAACGAGAAGGCTGTTCAGCCGAGAGTTCAAGCTTGAGGCAGTCAAGCTGGTCGTTGAGCGC
>Ga0310345_10000423_pt1 | contig 65761 bp, 54 predicted proteins | sample HC15DNA20500_MG_FD_204667 | JGI IMG/M metagenome (GOLD analysis project Ga0310345, IMG submission 204667) | Marine microbial communities from station ALOHA, North Pacific Subtropical Gyre - HC15-DNA-20-500_MG | ecosystem: Environmental > Aquatic > Marine > Oceanic | place: Pacific Ocean: North...
CTCATAACACTCAATCGAAAGCAACTCTCCTCACGGAACTTGCTCCGGACGACCGCATCCTCCAGGTTCGTAGTAGTAGCAACCAATTCCCCGCACGAGACCAGTGCGTCCATCCTTCTCGCTAAGTGCAGGAATGCACTCATAACCCAGGCACTTAAGCGTCAGCTCCAACAACTGAAGGACGTTTCATTCGTCGTCAGCAACCGGATTTTATGATTAATGATCAAGAAGCAGTAACCAGTGGACAGGAGGTCTGGGGATTCTCGACCCGCTCTGTCTATCGCCCTCTATTTCCTACTTGAGCAATTTTCCGAACTCTGTTTCGTCCAGGACGGCCACGCCGATCTTATGAGCCGTTTCGATCTTACTACCAGGTTTAGAACCAATGATGAGGTAATTCGTTCTCTTACTGACGGACGACATTACCTTCCCGCCAAGCACTTCGATCGCCTGTCTCGCATCATTCCGCGACCATGATGCCAGAGTGCCAGTAAGCACGAAGATCTTACCGGCAAGTGGCTGAGAGCTAGCCTTTGCTGGATCGGCCTTGGGTCTCACACCTGCAACACGTAAGGCATGTAAAAGTTTACGGTTTTGTGTATCGCCAAAGAAACTGTGCACCGAGGCGGCCACGATCGGCCCGATTTCAGACACTCCCTCAAGTTCCTCGACCGAAGCCACCATGAGAGCGTCGATGGTGCCGAATCTACGTGCCAGTACGTGCGCGGCCCCGGCACCTACATGTCGTACACCGAGACCGAAGAGGAAACGCCAGAGAGTGTTCGTCTTACTCCGTGTGAGCTGAGCAAGCAGTTTAGCCGTCGACTTTTGACCCATCCGGTCCAATGACTGAACCGCCGCAGCATCGAGATCATATAGATTAGCAACGTTCTTCACGAGACCAATGTCGACTAATTGTTCGATCAGAGATTCGCCGAGCCCTTCGATATTCATCGCACCACGCGAGGCAAAATGTTGAAGTGCACGACGGAGCATCGCCGGACAGACCCTGTTAGGACAGCGCCAGACCGCTTCGTTGGCTGGTCTTTCCAATTGTGTTTCACATGCAGGACACCGTGTCGGCATGACGAACGGCTGTGGCTCCATGTCCCCATCGGCTCGCCGATCAACAATCGGCCTCAGGATCTTCGGGATGACGTCACCGCCCTTTTCGACCAACACGACGTCACCAGGTCGAATGTCCTTTCGAGCGATCTCAAGTTCGTTGTGCAGTGTCGCCATCCGGATCGTGGAGCCAGCAAGCCGTACTGGCTCAAGCACCGCGAACGGCGTTACCGCGCCCGTTCGACCCACGTTGACTTCGATACGTAACAACTGTGTCGTTGCCTGTTCCGCTGGAAACTTGAAGGCTATCGCCCAACGTGGAAACTTCGAGGTCGCACCGAGTACATTGCGGGCGGAATGCTCGGCCACTTTAACCACTACCCCATCCGTATCGAAGGCCAGAGATGCTCGTTTGTTCGACCACTCCCGACAGAATCTCAGTACCGCGTTGATGTCATTACACGATTGCCAGTGCGGTTCCACCGGAAACCCCCAGTCGCTCAGCTTCTCAAGTACGGCGGGAGCTGTAGCCGTGTCACCAGCTGACGTTCGACCCACCACCTCATAAACCCATGCCCTAAGTCCGCGTCGGGCGACAAGAGCCGGATCTAAATTCCGCATCGTACCGGCAGCCGCATTACGTGGGTTTGCAAACTCCAGCTCACCAGCCTCTACCCGTTCATAATTGACGCGTTCGAACACCACACGAGGAAGATAAATCTCGCCACGCACATCAATCCGGTCACGCGGGGCCTTCAGTAAACGTAACGGGATGGATCTGATAACACGAGCATTTAAAGTAACCTCGTCCCCACGAACTCCGTCGCCCCGCGTCACACCACTCGTGAGACGTCCGGATTCATAGGTCAGCGCGATACTGAGACCATCAATCTTTAGCTCGACCACATAGGCGACGCTGTTTGGACCACCCAGCGCCTTACGTACCCTCTCATCGAACGCGCGCATCTCGTCGTCAGTGTAGGCATTGTCAAGACTGAGCATCGCCTCCACATGATCAACTGTTTTGAAGCTTTCGACCGGCCTACCTGACACGCGCTGCGTCGGCGAGTCGGAGGTGACCATCTCGGGATACGCCACCTCAAGCTCTACCAGCTCACGCATCAAAGCATCAAACTCTCCGTCTGAGATTTCCGGGGCGTTACGAACATAGTAGAGCTCTTCGTGGTGACGAATGCGATCTCGAAGAGCTTCGATCTGGCGGGACGGGGTCTTCACAAGAACGGGCCGCGTCAGCGATCCCGAGTGAGCACGTAGTCCGGTAAGGCTAGCAGAGCATCGCGCTCTGCTGACACCGGAAACACATCAAGGTATTGCTTGGCGGCGGTCGCGTATTCCACCGCCTTATCGTACGCGTAATCAATCGCGTGGTGCTCGCGGAGCAGATCTGATAGTTCCTGCCAGGCCTCAAGTGAAATATCCCGGTCATTGACGGCGGCTCGAATGAGTTCACTGGCTCGCCCAGAATCGTTTTGCATCAGACGAATCGCAGCCAGTGTGACTTTACCCTCGCGCAAGTCACCACCAACCGGCTTTCCAAGCGCCGTCTGGTCCGCGGTGAAGTCTAGCAGATCGTCCACGAGCTGGAATGCCACTCCGAGATTAAAACCGTACTCCCGTAACGCCAGACGCTGCTCACGGTCGGTAGTTCCAAGCATGCATCCAATCTCTGCAGATCCACCAAATAAAAAAGCTGTCTTGCGACGAATAATTTCGAGGTGCTCGTCCTCAGAAATATCTACGTCGCCGGCCTTCGTCAGTTGATACAGTTCCCCCTCGATCATGCGCAGTGTTACGTCACACAATAGCCGAACTATGTCGATCGAATCGTGCGTAAGAGCCATTCCCATCGACTTGATGTAGAGATAGTCACCTAGAAGCACGGTGATCTCATTGCCCCAACGTGAATGCGCCGCCAGCCGACCGCGTCGCAAATCCGAATCGTCAATGATGTCGTCGTGGACCAACGTCGCTGTATGAATGAACTCGACCACCGATGCATACAAAACTGCACGGTCGCCTTGGTAACCGCTGAGGCGTGAGGCCATCAGCAGCAGTGCCGGGCGAACTCTCTTGCCACCGCTCGCCTGGATGTAGCGAGCCATCTGAGGAATCACCTCAACACCCGACTGGATATGATTTACATAGGCCTTCTCGACGGCATCCAGTTCGTCCCGGATCGGCTCGAAGAGTTGCGAGAGGTCGGCCGGAACGGCCGTATTAAGCAAAGGATTCACGCATTTAGGATCACACCATACTTTCGCTGCAAGTGTCAACGTGCCAAGCCTTTAGAGACTTTCGTCACGTTCAAAAAGCGCGAAAAACGCCTCGGTTGTCGCTTGTTCGACCCCACTACGCGACTCACCGCGAACCTCAGCCAGCACTTCGATAACATATGCTACCCAAGCGGGCTCGTTCCGTTTGCCACGATGAGGAACCGGGGCGAGATAGGGGCAATCGGTTTCAGCAAGCAGTCGATCCGCCGGTACAATCGCCGCCGCCTCTCGAATGTCGGCCGCTCGGCGAAACGTCACGATACCTGAAAACGACACGTAGAATCCAAGATCGAGTGCCTGGCGTGCGAGTGCCACATCACCACTAAAGCAATGAAAGACACCCTGCACCTCGCCGGCACCGTCTGTCCTCAGGATCTCGATCGTGTCTGCATCCGCTTCACGCGTGTGGATGACAACCGGTCGACCAACCGCACGAGCGAGATTAACCTGGCGGCGAAACACTTCGCGTTGGATATCTCGAGGCGCGAAATCATAGTGATAATCGAGCCCAATCTCGCCAACGGCCCGTGCCTTCGGAGATGTCGCGAGGACCTGCCGCACAGCATCATCGACCGCGTCGAGCCGACCTGCGAAATGAGAGGCCTGATGAGGATGAACACCGGCTGCAAACCGAATTTCAGGCCAGAAGTGAATTAAACTCTCGGCTCGCCGCCGGTCCTCTGCGTTAGTTACGTCGAGAATGCACAGCGCTCCATTAACGCCGGCGAACCGTGCCCGCTCGACGACCGCGTCGAGATCGGAGACGAACGCGTCATCGGTTAAATGGCAGTGCGAATCGATCATATAGAGGTGCAACGAGTGATGGTCGCTGGAAGGCCCTGATCTCTACAGTTCTGAACAGTGTGTTCACCATCCCATTTTCTCTCTATCGCACCTTCGCACCGGGTGGAATTTGATCGGGCTCCTCCGGCATCAACAACACCGGTTGGCCGTCAGATGACGTGGCAGCCAGAACCATTCCATTTGACTCGAGCCCCATCAGCATCGCCGGTTTCAAGTTGGCGACGACGATCACGTAACGCCCCTCAAGCACATCCGGTGCATATGCCTTAGCGAGTCCGGCTACCACCTGCCTCACACCTGAACCTATGTCGATCTCTAACCGGATCAACTTCTTAGATCTTGGCACAACCTCCGCCCTCACGATACGCCCCACGCGAAGATCGACCTTCGCAAATTCGTCGATCGAGATTCTTTCCGCCTCTGGTGACCTCTTCTCCTCATCTGGGGTCGAGGTAGCCGTCGTCGCCGATACAAACCCAGTGTCGCCCATCTTCGTCTGCTCCTTCAGTCTCGGAGGCTGAAACCGCATGCCTGGGGTACTGTTGCCATCCGGGTCAGTATCGAGCCTCGGCCACAGCGCTTCACCCTTGACGATTACACGTTCGGCACCCGGCGATGCCCCCCAAACCGCGTCTCGCTCTAGATCGAGCGCCGACACGTCACGCGCTTCACCAACGCGAGCCAGGACCGTTGCACAAGATTGCGGCATCACTGGCAAAAGTAGTAGCGCCGCGATACGTACAGACTCACTGATATCGAACAGGTGACGATCCAACTCCATCGCCCGCCCCCGGTCCTTCGCCACGTTCCATGGCTCGACACTGGCAATGAATTCGTTCGTACGATCGATCAGGGAAAAGGCGGCGGCGACACCCTGATGAAGCTCTAAGTCATCCATCGCCCGGCGATAATCCGTTACGGCCGCGAGCGCGGTGTTGGCCAACGGTCCCGGTGAGTTGGGCGGCACCACCAGCCGTCCCTGCCGATATCGATGTGCCATCGACGCCAAACGGCTCACAAGATTCCCAAAGTTATTCGCCAGGTCGACGTTATAACGATCCTCAAAGCGGTTCCAGGTAAACTCCCCATCGTGACCGAACGCGATCTCCTTTGTGAGGTACAGCCGAAGCGGATCGGGACCGAGCCGGTCAGCAGCCTCAAGCGGATCGACCACCGTTCCGACCGTCTTGCTCATCTTCTGACCTTGCCACTGGACCCACCCGTGGCCAAATACTTGCCGAGGTAACGGTAGACCAGCACTCATGAGCATTGCGGGCCAGATCACACAGTGGAAACGCGTAATGTCCTTACCGATCACATGCAAATCGGCTGGCCAACAATCCTCAAACAACCGATCGTTAGTACCAAAACCGACACCAGAGACATAATTGATTAGCGCGTCAACCCAGACATAAACCACACTCGAGGGATCGCCGGGCAGCGAAATCCCCCAGGCCTGACCGGTTCGGCTCATCGATATGTCGTCGACACCTCCTTCTAGAAGCCGGAGGATCTCGTTGCGCCGCATATCGGGTCTGAGGAACTCTGGGTTCACCGCATAGTGATCGAGAAGCGCTCCGCGGTATTTCGAGAGCCGAAAGAAATGGTTTTTCTCCTTGATCCATTGTGGGGGCTTCTGGTGAACGGGACAATTCCCATCGACGAGGTCCTTCTCCTGCTTAAAGGCTTCGCACGATACGCAGTACCACCCCTCATAAAAACCTTCGTAAAGATCGCCGGCGTCGGAGATGCGCTGGACGAGCTTAGTCACCGCGATTCGGTGCCGTTCCTCTGTCGTCCGAACAAAGTCATCGAACGAGATATCGAGTCGCCGCCACACGCTCCGAAACGCCTCCTCCATCTGGTCACAGTAAACTAGCGGTTCGAGACCAAGCTCGTTGGCTCGCTGATAGACGTTCTGCGAATGCTCGTCGTTCCCCATCAGAAACCGCGTCTCAATCCCACACAACCGCTTGTAACGCGCAATGACATCGGCCGCAACTTTCTCATGTGCGTGCCCAAGATGAGGCGGACTGTTGACGTAATCGATAGCGGTGGTCAAATAGAACTTGGACATTTCACTAGAGGCACGGATTCAGAGAAGGTCGGTCATCCTGTCCCTACACCTCACCGCCACCCTTTGTCACTTTCTTTCCAAATATGCTTTCGTGGCGATAGCCTGAACGTCTTTCACGGAAAGGCCGTGCTCGCGTGCAGCACGCGCACAGTCCTCGAACTCAGGTGCTGCGTTAATGGCTACATCGTCCCGCCGCGCCACCTTGAAGCGAATTTGTCCGATAGGGGTCTCGACATCGATCTCATCACGTTGTAACCGCTCGCGGCTCATCTCCGTGAACCGAACACCAATAGTCGTCGTTTCCTTGAAGAACACGCCACTCAACAGCTCACGGTGCTGCGGCAACGCAACAACCGTCACAAGCGTGCCCGGCCGGTTCTTCTTCATTTGGATTGGCGTGTAGAAGACATCAAGAGCACCTTCCTCATACAGGCGTTCCATCAAAACGCCAAAAATCTGAGGATTCATATCATCGATCTCACACTCGATGACAATCACTTGCTCGAACGTGCCGATCTCGACAGCTTCTCCTACAAGGACACGCAGCACATTCGGCGTTCCCTTAAGATCTAAGTCGCCCGCGCCATAACCAATCTGACGCACCTCCATCGAAGGAATCGGTCCATACGCGTCCGCATACGCTGTCACTACCAACGCTCCTGTTGGCGTTAGCAATTCCGCGCGGATCCCTGTCGAATAGATCGGCACACCTTCGACAATCCGAGCGGTCGCGGGGGCGGGCACCGGGAGCTCTCCATGCTCGCACCGCACTGTGCCAGATCCGACGTTCAGTGATGACGCAACAATCCGATCGGCAGCGAGCTCTTCCAGTAAGAACACAGCACCAACGACGTCGACGATCGAGTCGAGAGCTCCTACCTCGTGTAGATGGATCTCTTCCACAGGTCGCTGATGAATAGCCGCCTCAATCTCCGCGAGTCGACGAAAGAGTCCGCCCGCACGCGTTTTACTAGTAGCAGAGAGATCAGAACGATCGACAATCTCAATAATCTCCGCGAGGCCGCGATGATGATGGTGATCGTGACCGGGAGGAGCGAGACCACCATCTGTCCGCACACGGAATTTGGTCGCTCCGACACCGTTCCGATCGACCCGTTCAGTCGCGAGAGTCACACCATCAAGACGCAGTGAGGCAACGACATCGCGCAACCCGTCGATCCGAAGACCCGTATCGACCAACGCGCCGAGGATCATGTCTCCGGACGCACCGGAGAAGCAATCGAAGTAGAGAAGACGCGCCATCAGATACGTCCAGTTTCTTTAAGGCTGTAACAGTTAGTATCCACTAACTTGGAATATTCCTGCACATCGATCCCCATGAGCATCCTGTCATCAACCAGTCCCGCCCTCAGTGCGGCGTCGTCCCTACTCGGTGCCAAAACGCCCGAGGGGTTGGGTGTGGAAAAGGGCCGCAGAACTGCGCTGATTGAGCTTTTCTTGTGAACGGCTGTGCGACGCGAGCCACTACATACTGACACGCGTTCCAGCCTCGTGCCGCCCGCCGATACTCGACTTTCATCGTACTACATCGACTGATCTCGGCCGCAGTGGACCATAGGCGATCTGCGCAGGCAGAAAGTTGTTGGTTACCCGATAGTTTCAATCACGGGCGTCTGGTACATAGGTCCACCGGCCGCGTACCGTGATTTCAGCAAGTCCGGTCAAATACAGCCCGTTGTCAGTCCAGTCGACATGTTGGGAACCACCTCGGGACACCACATCGACACTCCGATGCGCACCTCCATGGATAGCCGCCGCAACTGCCGCGGCACAGGCACCGGTACCAGAAGACGCCGTCTGACCGACACCGCGTTCCCAGATGAGAATCCGTAACCGATCCGGCTGAACAACCTCAACAAATTCAACATTCGTTCCGTGTGGAAAGAGTGAATGAGTTGCCAGACGTGGCCCTAGCCACTGGAATCTTGCCGCATCAAGTGATGGAGTCAACACTATGCATTGAGGGTTGCCGACAGAGAGTACGACCGTAGCAATTTTCTCCCCTGCAATCTCAATCGACTCCTCCCGAAGGCCATGGGGGTTGCCCATGAACGCCCGAAACGTGTACTGCGGGTGATCCGTCTCGAGCAGTGCAAGTCTCTTGATACCGCCGTCAGTCTCAATTGTGATGTCATCAAATGGTCCCTCGCGCAATGTCTTAACAGGAGCCTCGGCAATAATCGCGGCAAGGCACCGCACACCGTTACCTGAAACCTCAGCGTGGCTGCCATCCGCGTTGAACAATTTCATCACAGCACCGGACGCAGTGCGGCGGTACAGAATGAGGCCGTCACCCCCTACACCGAGATGCCGATCGCATGCAGCCCGAGCCACAGACCGGTATTCCCCATCGACCGTCCCCTCATCAATAAACAGAAAGTCGTTGCCGTAGGCGTGGGCCTTGATAAATTCGAGCGTCATCAGGGAACATCCATCCCCTGAAAAACCCAGGTAAATCCGGCGGTGACGCCGATAGTGGGATCGCGAGGTGTCAACCCCGCGATAAGCCCAGCATCGAACCGAACCGATCCGCGTGTAAAACGCGTCCCGACCCGCATATGCGACGAACTGTCGGTTCCTGGAGGCGGTTCTCCACGTCGTGTGTTGGCGTGACCATTGAGTTCGGTAACAATCTCAGCAGTCTCCGTCACAGCCCGTGCTACAGACACCCCGTACACGACCACATCGTTCTGCCGGTCACCACGCGTTGGGTCGCTGAGGATCCCTAGACCAAAATTCCCTACGACGCGTACCGACCCTATTGTCTTGCCAACCAAGAGGGTATTAACGAAGTCTATCGTGTCGAGACCAAGGCCGCTCTCATTGCCGGCATTAGGTAAACGTGTCGCAAAACGCAATGCAGCCGCAGGGCGGCGGCTACCCTCAGACAACACCAGAACCTTTGCCCCAATAACAATGTCATCCATATCCGACGTTGTGTCACCAGTGAAATTTAGCCGCGAGGACAACGGAGCCGTCAGCCGCTCGGTCACACTGAGGTTTTGATAGGAGATCCCGTCGATCTGGATTTCGGCGATTGAACTCACGCCGATGCTAACGCCCAGAGTTGGTGTCCGAAACCGATGACCCTCAAGTCCTGAAACCGAATAAGCCTTATCGCGAACGTAGTCAAACCCCCCCTCCAGCAGTACTAACCCACTCCCGATCGATTCAGGGTCCTCGGTAACAAGTGGTCGCTGTTGAGCCTCAGACACGGTCGTCCAACCCGCCAAAACAAGCAACACCGTCGAGAAAGTGAATATGCGAAGCAGCATCAGTTTTCCTTATTATTTGACGATCCACCCCACCGCTGGGTAGTCGGTACCCCATCGAATATAGGCCAACGCCGCCGCGTCGTACGCTGTGTGTGCAACGACCGGCGCGAGCAGCCCCTCGGTCCACAGAGCGAGGCAGCCAAGCAGACTCCCCATAATAGCTACCCAGCAGCCGAACGCGACGGTACCCCGCCCACCCATGTGCAGTACTCCAAAGATGATACTGGTCGGCACCAGTCCCAGCTCCGGCTGGACCACACCACGGAAAAACAATTCTTCTCCGACACCGGCAGCCACACTAATAACCACCACTTCTCGAAACCCGATGGCTCCGAACAGTGGTCTCAACGTGTCGCGATAAAACCGGCGTACGGCGACAACGCCGGGCACTGCTGGCGCACGACACAACAAATACAGGTTAACAACGGCGAATCCGCCCGCCGCCACCCCTCCGATCGCAACATCACGAAACCACCATCCACTGCCAAGCCGGAACGGGATATCACGCAACCCCATCCAGACAACCGCGACAAGAACAAGGACCGCTTCTCCGGCGACCGCCAACACCAGTAGCCGTGAGGGTTGCATAACTCCTGGATGTCAGAACCCACGCGCACTGTCGAGCAGGACGGTAACCGGACCGTCGTTAATCAGTTCAACGTTCATCGTCGCTCGAAACACACCAGTCCTCACGTTAATGCCACGCTTACGGAGCCCCAAGATCAGTGCGTCGTAGGCCACTTGAGCCTCTGAAGGTGGTGCAGCCCGCGCGAACGACGGCCGCCTCCCTCGGCGGCAGTCACCGTACACAGTGAACTCTGAAACGACTAACGCGGCGCCTCCGATGTCGTTTAGGGATCGGTTCATCTTGCCAGCGTCATCGTCGAACAACCGTAAGTCCCTGACCTTATCAGCGACGTAGTCGATGTCGGCCTGAGCGTCATCACGACCGATCCCGACAAGCACCAGTAGGCCAACCGCAATTCGATCGGAGACCTTACCATTGACGGTAACGGCAGCGGCACGCACTCGTTGGACCACGGCTCGCATTGATATTTCGGAAAACTTCGTGTGTGGAGGCCGCCTATCGTGTTGCGTCCTAGTGCCCCATTCCCATCATCGGACCACAAACACCTGAACGCGCATCACGTCGATAAAAAGAAAGTGCCGAAACACCACATCACTCGACACCGTCAACATCAAGCTGCTCATACCCAAGATGCTCACGCTAAAGGCTACAGGCTCCATTATCGACAAGGTCAAATTCCTTCATGGCTTTCGCTGCCTTGCGCGCCCGTCTGGCTTGTTGCATCGTCTGAAACGGTATGCGCGTGGAGTCTACACGAGAAGGAGTTGTCTGAGCGCATGACCCCAGGTCATCGTGTCGGCCTGACGGCGCGCCGCGACACCCAATCTCTCGGCCAGCCCAGCCTCGTTCATCAGTCGTCCAATCGCGATCGACAGCGCCCGAGCATTTGGCTCCACGATCATCCCGTTCTTTTCGTGGTCCACTAACTCCTCGGGTCCACCGCTGTCAGAACAAGCAACCACTGCCTTTGCCGAGGCAAAGGATTCGACAGTCACGAGGCCGTAGTCCTCCTGTGCACTCGGGAAGCAAACGGCACGGCAGCGTGCCAGATGGTCCAGCAACTCCTGTTCACTCACGCTCCCACACAACGTTACGCGAGCAGCGAGACCCCGAGCCGCGATCCGTTCCGCAAGTGCCACTCTTTCCTCGCCATCACCCAAAATGACACACCGGACCGCCGTTGCAGCAGGTTCGGCAAGTGCGTCAACGACTAGATCAACACGCTTCAAGGCAGTGAGGCGCGACACGACCAAAAGGTAGTCATCGTAGGCGTCACACCGGTAGGGGCGTGGTGGTGGTGGCGGGTGCAAAACCGTTGAAGGAATTTCACCCCACCGGCTGAGCCTGGCCTGAATGGTGCGAGATTGTGCAAAGAGCCGGGTAACGTTGCGTGTGAGCAGGTACCGGTCAGCCCCATGAATTAGGCACCGGCGCATTCGTTCCTTAAAACGGGCACGCTTAGACAACGATGCCGTGAATCGAGGCCACTGATCATAGTACTCACGCATGCGATGGTTAAGCCAGCAAACATGAACCGGGTGACGTATCGCATAACTCGGAAATCGCAGACTGATGACCTGATCAACCGGACCGCCGTCGTATGCCTGTTCGAGATCGGTCAACCAAGTGGCGACATAGGCGGCGCCCTGGCGCCCGAATCGATTCTGCGCCGTTAGAGTAACAGTAGCGTCGTGGCCAGCCTTAACCAGCTCCGTTTTGAGCGCGTTAGCGATGACGAGATGCCCTCCCTCAGCAAATGGAGGATGGGACGTGACGATGGCGATGCGGGCCACGACGGCAAGGATACTCCACACCACTCACAGATATGCCAGACGGTCGCAAATCTACGAACCGACAATCATGGCCACGTGGTGAGGACAACGTTAGAACGTTCATTAACTGACCCCTCGGGCCCGAATCTCGCTGGCGTACTCACCATCAGTCCGATGTGTTCTCCCGACTTCGGCTGCCATTGCGCCAACGGGCTCTGCTTGACGTGCTCACCAATGTTGCTCCCCGAGATCTGTTTACAGGTCTGGCCGGGCCGGTTCCACTCATACGTGGCCGCGTACCACTGGCCACCCACTTGCGCGAAAACCCAAGAATTACCCTCGACGATTGCCCCACTAGCCTCAACTGACGGCCACGTCCCGGACTTAGTATGGTTAATGCAGATGGGCGGATTTCCGATCGAAGTGCTAGTGACGGTCGATGTCTTTGGCCACCCACTGACGTTGTGATGCAGCCAGGTCACGTTACTCAAGTCCAACTCGTCAGTGGCTCCATCACCACCACTTCCGTCGCTCGCAACGGAGACCTCGGTTCGGAAAGTCTGGACGTTTGACCACGGGCTTGTATTCGTCCCATTGGTCGCGAACATCCGCCAATAAAATAAAGAGTCACTCGCCAACAAACCAGAGACAGCCGTTGTGCCCAATCCAGACTCCATTTGTGCGCTGAAGACACTGGCGATTTTCTCGAAGTCAGAATCGCTTGCCACCTGGTAGTGGATGGTGATCGGACCGACCTCGTCGGAAACGACGGACGTATTGGCGACGAATGTCGGTGGGTTAGCTGACACAGTCACACCATCGATCGGCGAGACATGCGTTGGAGCGTCGATGTTAGCCGGTTCAAGACCGGTGACAAAGGTTCCGGTAACGGACCACGGCCCGACAACCTGTCCTTCTCTTCCTACGGCACTCGCCCGCGCTCGCCAATAATGGCTTGTGTTCCATGCGAGGTCGCCGGTGGACAGGCTGACCGGATTAACGTTGCCACCGTCCACAGCGCCACGTGGAATAAACGGTGAGGCAAACCCCACTGCCATTTCGCCACGCATCGCTTGCATTTGTGTGATTTGCCCTGCAACGTCCAACGCCGTGACAACATTTGTGAAACCGGTGTCGGTCGCTAGCTCAAACCGAAACTGCATGTCGGTCGCTGACACGGAAAGCTCCGTGTCACCGACTACCAGGGTCAATACGCGCCCGGCGAGAACCGTTCCATTGGCCGGGGACACAAGGGCAGGAGCCTTGATCGTGAGTGGCGTGTAGACCTCAAAGATGCCTGCCTCAGAAAAAGCACTGGCGTTAGCCCCATCGTCTGCTCGCGTGCGCCAGTGGTAGACCTGATCGGAATCCAGCGTCAGCGGCATCTGATAGCTCGTTTGTCCACCCGAGTCCGCAGGAATATTCGAGGCGCTGTGAACAAGCTGCGTAAACCCTGGATCCGTGGCGACCTCCAACCCGTAATGGACTCTGCGCTCACCGTTCGTGGTGGCGTTTGAGAACACCAGTGTCATCGGCTGCTCGGTCACTGGGATCAAGGCAACCCCTACTGTCACTGGTCCAGGTACCGTGATGGTGACCCCTTCGATCGGCCCTGCAATGCTTGGGCTCAACGGGTTCCGGCTCTTCTCGTTACTGCAACCCATGGTGGGCACAAGGGCACAAGCGAAGGCCAAGGGTATCCACAGACAGATGTTACTCATGACGGTTTTGTCCTTGTGTCAGGTCACGCGCGCGTTGCACGCCGGACCGGAGCCGTTCTTCGCAATTCCGAGCACTTATGTATAGTTATCGGAAGCAACCACCACTGGGATTAGTTAGCCGGAACGGGAAGTGCTAGACCAGCCCGACACAAGGTCAGGAAACGCCTAACAGTAAGCGCCAGGCAACGTGGCGCGTGCTACAATCGCAGTCGATCCTCGCGCGATCTATATCAATGGCGCCCCGATCAAAACCGGCGAGGCGTCTACTCTTTCGGACAACTGCCGTTCAGCCTGCCGCCCCCCTCGCGTTCCCGCGGCTACGAAGTCGTCTAACGCATGACAAACGTGAGGTCTAGATCGCTCGTCACCGGCGGCACAGGATTCACCGGTAGCCACCTGGTCCGGCGTCTCCTTGGCCGCGGAGATCACGTTCGGGTACTCGACACCGCACCCGGTCTCTTCGCCGACGAGTTGAGAGCGCTCGGCGCTGAACTGACGTTCGGAAGTGTGACGGATCGAGACGTCGTGGACCGCCTGATAGCTGGCGTTGACCGCGTCTTCCATATTGCGGCGGTTTTCCGGAAAATTAACTTACCCAACCACGTGTATCACGAAGTCAATGTCGTCGGGACTCGTGTCGTTGGCGAAGCGGCGCTCCGGCATGGAGTGAGGGCGTTCGTCTACTGCTCAACCCAGGGCGTGCACGGCCACATCAAGTCACCACCGGGCGACGAAACTTCTCCCATCAACCCGGAAGACTACTACCAGCAGACAAAGTATGAGGGCGAGGAAGAGATCGCCACCCTTGTGGCCGCCGGCCTACCAGCAATCACACTGCGGCCGATGGCAATCTACGGCCCAGGTGATCCGGCACGTTTTCTCTTTCTCTTTCGAGCGGTGAAACGCGGTCGCTTTCTGATGTTCGGTAGTGGTAACACGCTGTATCACCCACTCTATATCGACAACCTAGTCGACGCGTTCGAATTGGCTGGCGGACGGTCCGGACACGGTGAGGTATATCTAATCGGTGACGCTCAGTACTATTCGTTAAACGATTTGGTACGCGCGGTCGCCACAAGCATGGACACGAAGGTACACATCCACCATGTTCCTTTTGCACCGTTGTGGACAGCGGCGGCTGCGTGCGAGGCATTATGCAGACCGCTCGGCATCGAACCACCGTTGTTCCGGCGTCGTGCAGATTGGTTCCGTCAGAACCGGGCGTTTCGCATTGAGAATGCACGACGCGAGCTCGGCTATAAACCACACGTGGACCTCTCGCTTGGCCTAGAGAGAACCGCTCGGTGGTATCAACAACACGGCTATCTGTAATGTGTGGTATTGCCGGCGTGCTCGATACACGCCCTGACGCGCGGGTTGGTTCGGACGTCGTACGCCGCATGCTCGACGTCATTGTGCACCGTGGACCTGACGATGCAGGTGTCCACGACGACGGACGGCTGGTCTTCGGCACACGCCGTCTCAAGATCATCGACCTCGACCATGGTCACCAGCCGCTGGCTAATGAGGATGGCACGGTGTGGGTTGCCTTTAATGGTGAAATCTACAATCACGCTGCCCGTCGTCAGGAGTTAAGTGAACGCGGCCACCGATTCAAGACGCGCTGCGACACCGAAGTCATTGTCCACGAGTGGGAAGAACACGGCGTTCAGTGCGTGGACTGGTTGGAAGGTCAATTCGTTTTTGCGATCTGGGATGCAAGAAAGCAAACCCTATTTATTGCGCGCGACCGCCTTGGTGTCAAACCAATCTACTACAGCTGGAACGGCACCCGCTTGGTCTTCGGGTCCGAGATCAAAGCGGTGCTCGAGTCAGAGCTCGTGCCGCGCGAACTAGACCTCGACTCCATGTACTACTACATCGGTTACGAATTCGTTCCCGAACCAGCGACGATGTTCCGCGGAATTCACAAACTCCCAGCCGGTCATCGACTCACCGTGACAGAAGGAAGGTTGACGGTTGCGCCGTACTGGGATGTAAGTTTCGTGCCACACGAACTATCCGAGGCCGAATCGGTACGAACTGTCCAAGAGCTTCTAGGTGCCGCAGTCGAAAAGCGCCTAATGTCAGACGTGCCACTCGGCGTGTTCCTATCGGGTGGGCTCGACTCGACGGCGGTACTGGCATTCGCACGGGAAGCAACAGATAAACCGATTCCGACCTTCACCATCGGGTACGCCGACGAGACTTTCAGTGAGTGGGAGTACGCCCGTCGCGCGGCCAAACACTACGGCACAGAGCACCGCGAGATTGTCATAGAACCAATCACCCCTGAACTCATCGAGACGACGGTGTGGCATCTCGATGAACCAATGACCGATCTCTCGTCCATCCCGTTTCACGTCCTGTGTCGGCAGGCACGTGAGGACGTGACGGTTTGCTTGTCTGGCGAAGGTGGTGACGAGGTGTTCATAGGTTACGACCGGTTCATCGCGTCCAAGCTTGAGCGCACAATCTATTCACGGCTACCGGCCACCGTACGACGCCATGTAATCGAGCCAGCAATCGCCCGACTTACTGACCGACCACAGAAGAAGGGCATCGTCAACCTGCTTAAGCGATTCATCGACGGTGCGCTACTACCGGCAGAGGGCGGTCACATGCGCTGGCAGTATTTCTCTTCAAACGAACAAGACCGCCGCCTCTTCACAGAAACCTTCCTCAATCGGACCACACAGGATCCGTTTGAACCGATTCGGCGATACGACACACGCGCCGGTGACGTTGATCGCCTGTCACGCGAATGCTACGTCGACCTCAGGCTGACGATGCCGGACTCTGTGCTGATGAAGGTCGATAAGATGTCGATGGCCAACAGCTTGGAGGTGCGAGTGCCATTCCTCGACCATCGTCTGGTGGAATTCGCGGCGGGGATCCCATCTTCCCACAAGTTTCCCGGTATTCGCACCAAGGCGATCTATAGAAAGGCGATGACCGGCATCCTGCCATCCTTCATCCTGGAACGTGGTAAGCAGGGTTACAGTCTACCGTTGAAGACCTGGCTACGCGGCGAGCTCCGCGAGTACATGACAACGTTACTAAACACGTCGCCACTCATCCGTGAGCACTTTCATGTCCCCTTCGTCAACACCCTTATTGATGAACACGTCCGGCACGTACGCAACCACAACCACGTCCTGTGGGCCCTAATGAACCTCGCGCTCTGGCACCGTCGGTACATCGAAGGTGGGACGAGCCGGCTAGCCTAGCGGTTCACTACTCATGAAAAGGCGTGTGCCTGGTCTCGCCCTCCGACTCGCCATCACGTGCGGCCTGCTGAGCGTACTGCTGTTCGTCGTTGCGGAACCGCGACAGATCGCCGCCGTTATCACGAGGGCAACACCCGGTCCATTGATCGCAGCAGTCGCATTGAGCGTGCTTGATCGCTTCACAATGGCCTACAAGTGGTGGTTGCTTCTACGCGCGCGCGCTCTGGCAGTCAGCCTGTCGGTCGCGGTGCGGTCGTATTTCGCATCCTCACTCTACGGACTCATCCTGCCAGTAACGATCGGTGCGGACGCCGTTCGCATCATAGCCCTCCGTCACGTCGGAATGATGGATGTGACGGCGTCAATCGTGATCGAACGCGGACTCGGTGTGATCGCGATGGGGTCAGTCGGCCTCTTTAGTTGCTTGTTACTCGCAACCACCGTCACCGAATTCGCGGTGCAGTCGCTCGCGTTGTGGCTCCTCATTGCCATCGTGATCACCGCCAGTCTCTTCACCATCTCGCTCGTTCTAGCCGATCGCCTTGCGGCACGACGCGGGTCCACGCCGTCGCGTCTGCAAGAAGCAGCGGAAGCTTATGGCACCTACCGCCGTCATCCGGGTATCCTCACCGTGTTCTATGGTCTGTCGGTCGTCGAAAGTTTGATTTCGGCGGTGACCGCCTACGTCGTTGCCATCGGCCTTGGGATACCCATACCGTTGTACGTTTTCGTCGCAACGGTACCGATTGCACTCGCCTCGGCTCGTCTCCCGATCTCGATCGGCGGCTTCGGCGTTCAGGAAGCGTCGTTCGTATTTCTCGGCAGTCTGGTCGGTATTTCGAGCACGAACTCTCTGTCGATCTTTCTCGTCACGGACATCGCGATGCTCGTCGCCCTGCTGCCGTCGGTGTTCGACGGTTCCATGCTCTCGCTACGCCGGCAGGCCGTTGCCGAGCGAATGATATAATTGCATCTCGTGGCGCAGAAGATCGACAACGTCCCGCGTGAGATCTTCGACACTTCGCGCAGCAAGCGTCAGAAGTACCAGGATCTCGTGATCGGGCGGCCTGGGTGGGGCGCGCTCCTCCGCTACGAAGCCATCATCGGCCTCGTCAGTCGCATGCCCGGCGCACTCGGCCTGATGCTACGTTCCCGACTCTACCCGCGACTCCTCGGTGCATGTGGCCGCAACGTCTTCTTCGGTGTCGACGTGACGCTGCGGCACCCACACAAGATCCGGATCGGTAACGACGTCGTCATCGACGATGGGTGTGTTCTCGACGCGAAGGGTGCGACGAACGAAGGGATCACGGTGGGCAACGGTGTGTTCCTCGGCCGGCTATCGAGCGTTAGCACCAAGGACGGTAACATCGTGCTCGAGGACGGCGTCAACATCGGCGCATTCTGCACCATTTTCTCGGCGAGCCAGGTACGATGCGGGGAGAACACACTGTTCGCCGCGTACTCCTTCGTTGTCGGCGGCGGCCATGACATGGCCCGCACCGATGTAGCCATCATCAACCAGGAGCGCCCCTCGCGCGGTATCACGATCGGACCTAACTGCTGGATCGGGGCCAGCGTGTCGGTACTCGACGGCGTCACCATTGGACGCGACGTCGTGGTGGGTGCCAATTCGGTGGTGACGAAGAACCTTGAGGACTTCGCCGTCGCCGCCGGCGTACCTGCGAGCGTCCTACGCGTCCGCCAACCGCTCGCCGCCTCCGGCTAGTTTCTGTCCTAGTGTTGCCAAGGGATGACTAAGCCAGCTAGCGCATTCCGCCGGTGGCGTCCCTGGCTGCTGTCGCTCGCGATTACCGGCAGCCTCTTCGCGTATCTCCTCTCCCAGATCGATCCGTCCCAGATCGTCACAACCGCCCGCGGAATGACACCCAGCTTCCTTTTGGCGTTCCTGACGCTCCTCCTCACCGGTGTCATAGCGCGCGCGTTGCGTTTCTGGGTGCTTCTCGCCAGGGCAGCACCACTCCGACTGTTGTCCAGCATCGTCATGGCACGCAACTTGTTCGTTGATCTGCTTCCGGCGCGACTGGGAGAACTGTCCTATGTGTACCTGTTAACGAAACGGACCGGGCGACCGGTTGAGGATGGGTTCGCATCACTGATGCTGGCGCTCGCGTTCGACGTTGTCGCGCTCAGCCCACTCTTGCTCCTCGCGGTGCTCGTCGTCGCCGGGGACGAGACCCTTGCGGGCCCCGGATTCGCAGTAGCGGCGATCGGAGTCGGGATCCTCGCCTACGCGGGAGCGCGACTCGCCGGTCCGATCGGGCTTCGGGTAGCCGTCTGGCTCGGCACCGATGACCCCACACGATGGCGCGGGCGCGCCACGGCGTTGATCCGAAAGACCGCCCTCGCGTTGGCGGACGCCTGGACGCGACGCATCGGGCTTCCGGTGTTGGCTATCTCAGTGGTGGTGCGGCTCGCGAAGTTCGGCAGCTACTATTTCCTTGTGCTGGCTATCATGGATCCGCTCGGTTACTCGGTGTCTGAACTCGGATTTTTTCCCATCTTTCTGGGCGTAGTGAGTGTGGAGCTCGCAGCGGCGCTCCCGATTCACGGTATTGCGGGTTTCGGCACCTTCGAAGCAGCCTGGGCAATTAGCTTCACGCAACTGGGTTTCTCGCCCGAGGACGCAATCATTTCCGGCATTCTGGTGCACGCCGTGTCACAAGTGGTTGAGTACAGTCTTGGTACCTGTGCGTTGTTGTACCTGATGCGTCCCACGGCGGAAATCACCCAGCACGATGCAAAGCCCTAGGTTACACCCCGTGTCGCGACGAGGCCTGTTCTGGGCCACCGGTGTCTTCCTTGTACTGGTGACGGTCCACACGTGGCCACTCGTCACCGATCTAAATGGCCTGTCTAGAAACGACAACGCCGACACAATGCTGAACGAGTGGGCTGTTTCTTGGGTAGCACACCAGCTGACACATAACCCACTTCGCCTGTTCGACAGCAACATCTTCCACCCCAACCGGTACACCCTCGCCTACTCGGAGCCACTCATCGTACCCGGCATGATGGGCGCGCCTCTACGCTGGCTCGGTGCCTCACCCGTACTCACGTACAACGTGCTGTTACTCCTCGGTTTTGTCCTGACCGCGCTCGCGATGTACGTAGGCATGGTTTCATGGACCGGAGACCATCTCGCCGGGGTTCTCGCAGGTGCGCTCCTGGCGTTCAATGCCCACACGATTGCGCGCATGCCGCATCTTCAGGTCATCCATGCGGCGGCCTTCCCACTCGCACTCTGGACATTCGACCGACTGTTGATCCAACGTCGCACACGGGACGCGGTTTGGCTGAGTCTTTGTCTGCTGGCGCTCGCGCTGACGTCTGGACACCTAGTTGTTTTCGCCGTGTTTGCGCTCACAACCGCACTTCTGGTGCGGCGTCACGAGTGGTGGGGGCACCACGGCAAGTCATTCATGTTCCGTCTCGGCGGTGCCGCGTTAGTCACGCTCCCCCTATCCATCATCGCGCTCTGGCCGTATCACGTCTTGAACGCGGACGACGCATTTCGGCGGCCACTTGAGGGGATTGCGTCTCTATCGGCGTCGCCCTGGAGCTATGTGTCGACGACCGCGCGTCTCCACTACGACGTCTGGAGCGGCTACGTCTTTCACAACCACTCCGACGAAACGCTGTTTTCAGGCTTTGTCGCGCTCGCCCTCGCCGGAGCTGCGTTGTGGTGGCACCGACCAACGGACGCCGCGCGCCGCCGGATGTTCATCGCCATCGGCGCGATTGGCTTCATCATGTCACTCGGAACGTTTACCCCCGTTTACACTTGGGCCTATCATCTGCTACCACCCATCCAAGGCATGCGGGCAGCCAGCCGATTTGGGTACTTGGTTCTGGTGGCCGTCGCCGCTCTTGCGGGCTTCGGCCTTGCGGCGCTTCGTGAACGCTGGTCGAGTCGTTGGGTGACACCTGTGGTCATCGGGCTTATCGTGTTGGCGACAATTGAGACCATCCACACACCGCTCCGTTACGAGCCTTTCACCGGCCTCTCGCCTATCTATGGCCCTATCGCCAATGACCCCGACCCGGTGGCGGTGCTCGAGCTCCCTATTTTCCGTGGCGATACGTTTCACAGAAACGCCGCCTACGTCTTGGCATCAACCGCTCACTGGAAGCCACTGGTCAACGGATATAGCGGTCACCGCCCGCCTGACTTCGACCGTCTCGCCGAACGGGTCGCCGCGTTTCCCGATGATGCAGCAGTGAATCTACTTCGCGAGCTCGGTGTACGTTATGTCGTCGTACACATGACCATGCTACGCAGCTGGGATCCCGACCGCGCCGCAGTCATCCAGACAGCCATCGCAGAACGATCCGACGTCCGCTTGATCGCGGTGGTCGCCGATGCTCGACTGTATGAGTTGCAGATGGTCGAAGCGACGGCTTCACGGCACGCCGGACGCGCGCTTGCGCGCGACGACGATCAGTCCCATCGCTAGCCACGGGACGAATCGTCCGAGTGGAAACAGCCGACGCATCAACGCAACGTACTCCCTTCGATTTCCCTCGCGCTGCAGATAATCCTGGACGCGCCGTCCATTGAACAGGTTCTGTAGCCATAATTCGAGATACAAACACTCCTGTTCGCAGAAATCAAAACCGCAACTCGGCAACAGAACGCGTGTCAGTTCACGATACGACAACTCGTTGACGTGATCCCGGCTGTACGGCCACTCCATCCCATCGGCAACCGCAACTAAGCGTCGTCTGTTTGGTGTGGTAATGATGGCCACTCCTCCTGGCTTGAGCACACGCCACCACTCGCTGAGCGTTGCCGGGACGTCGGTCACGTGCTCAATGACCTCTCCCGCGAACAGTGCGTCAAACTGGCCGTCACGAAAAGGAATCGCCGCCGCGTCAAACACTGACCAGCGCTGGTCGGGAACCTGTCGAGCCCGCGCGTGGATCGAATCGTAATTCAAGTCGCCAGCGTAAACTGTAAATGGAAACGCTGTGTTCAGCTCACTGAACAGCGACCGTCCGCACCCAACGTCGATTACACGACCGCCTGATATGTAGCGCTCGAAAAGGGTATGGAGCCGCTTCAACTTGTACTGATGCAGCTCCGGAAGAAATGGGGCATCAGTCTCGCCCGTGTACCCCTCAGTGGCGTATTGCCTGACGTAGAAAGCGCGCAAAACATCCCGGTCAACGAACTTCAGTAAGACCGGCTCCTGGCGCTGAATGTTACCCTCCGGGTTCCGGATGACGAGCTGGAGTTCACCGAGCGGATCGAACGTGTAATCCGGGTTGCACCACGAATCACTCGCGGTCACGTTCGAGTCACCGATGGCGACATGCACCGACTCCTGCCGGATCGCTTCGAAGTCCATCACCAACTCGGCTTGGCCCCTGCCAGGCGGCAACTCAAATCGCCACCATCCCAGATGGTGCTCCGGATGAGCGTTCTCCCAGTAGGCGTAAATGTCAGCCGTGAAGACGTACGTCGTGGATAAACCGAAAGAGTACCGGAACGGAAACGAACCGCTTCGGCGTTCCATCACAACGTTCCGGCGAAGTGGCACCGCACGCGGACCAAAGAGAGAGGCGAAACCAAACACGTCTCAGATCCTATTCGATCGGTCGAGGGCGGCTGACCCGATGCGAGAGGGTAGCGGACCACCACAGACGTCGCCGGCTAGCGCCGCGACGGGCATGCGGGGTGATGTGCTATGGTGGCTGATCGAAAGATCGCACGATGACGACGGTTAGCCGCTGGTCAAAAGCCAGTTTACTCGGGGCGTGTGGTCTAGTTGGCGCCGCATGGATGGCGACCATCACGTTTCCAAGTGCGCCGTCAGCGCTCGCGCTCGCCTCGGAACGACTCTATACTCGGTGGTTCCCACCACCACCGCCACCACCCCAACTGCCCGACGTGTCGGCACGCGAGCGTGCAGCCTGGACCGAGCTCGGCTCGCAGATATCAGGACGCATCGTGTGGTCATCAAACCGTGACGGCAACCACGATCTGTTTCTCGTTGACCTGACTAGTGGCGCCGAACACCGACTAACCGACAACCCGCATGTCGACTTCTTCGCACGGTTCTCGCCCGACGGCAAGTCAATCTCGTTTCTTCGTAGCCAGGAACCGTGGGTCTCCTTCCGGGATGAATCAGCGTGGGATCTATACCTAATCAATGCCGACGGGGGCGGAGAACGACGGCTCGTTACAGGCGCTTACCACCCCACCTGGGTGCCAAACGGCTCTGGGCTCGTTTACGTCTTCGAGAATCGGATCTATCAGTTCGATCTAGTTTCTGGACAGACGGAGGTATTGCACGATGGCCGGGACGCACCGACCGAGGGTCGCGTTCACGAACCGGAACTCCTCGGCGATGGGCTCATCGCGATTACGCTGAGAGACGTACGCCAAGAAACGGTAGGAGTCCTCGACCAACAGGCAGGGGTGTTTCATCCATTGTCAAGCCAGCGCGCGTGCCAGATTACCTGGTTTCCCGGCCTGCGCCGTGCCGTCTGGATCGATCCCCGTGGCAACGGCGGCACCCAGGTAATGATGGCGGACCTCGACGACGCGATAGAACGAACTCTCATCGATCTGCCGGGCCCCTACAGTCATGAGTACTTCCCGCGTATCACAGCCAACGGCGAGTGGCTGATCTGGGGAGCAGCCGCTGAGGGACACGAACACGACCGAGCCGACTATGAGATTTTCGCTTGGCACATCGGTACCCCGTGGTCGAATGCCATTCGACTCACCTACTCTCCGGCAAACGATCAATGGCCCGATCTCTTTATTTCGGAACACTTATGAAACTTTGTCAATATCGTGCCGCGACCTGTTACGCGAGCCTCCCCTGGAACTGGCGCGCGACCCTATCGAAAACCAGCTGCACCACGTGCTCGTAACCGGTCAGATCCAGTTGCGACTTGCCTTGCCTGATAAGACTCCTGCCGAAGGGTGGAGTGTTCACATCAACCACACCCTCCCGTATCGCAGTGTGAAACCATCTCTTAACACCGAAAGGAACGGCTTGACGTTGGTCGGAAAGGAATTACCAGCTGAGGGGCCAGGAGGGTGCTCTGACCCAGCTAAATCAAATCTAGAGTGATCGTGTCACCGAAAGTAATAAGTGCGCTGACAGACAGGTGATGAGTAAAGGTGCTACACACTGACCGAAGCCACGTGGCTAAAGCGGTGTCAGAGTGGCTAGAGCCGACAGGATCAAGCGGCGCACACTGCCCCAAGCGAGATTAAAAATACCCGGCACCATTCAATTACCTTGATTTAGCCTAAGCACATGGATGCTGAACCCGCTTATCGTATCCCAACCTCGTTGACAGCCTGCTCGAGAGCGTCGGCAACCAGGCTATGGCCTGCACGACCCGGGTGGCACCCATCGGTCGTCACATAGTACCGCCAGTTGTTATTCATAGCATCGATACCATAAAGCTCTTCATAGAATCGCACTTCGTCAGCGTAAATGCGGTGAGTCTTGAGGTCGTCCAGCCGCGCACGAAAGATTTCCAGCGCATCGACGAGCGGAACATTCTCAACGCGCGCCACATCGCGCATATAACCCACATACTCAGGCGGGGTACAGATCGCCAACAGAATCGTTTCGACTCCGCGCCGCCGGCCCTCCGTAATCATGTAACGCAAGTTGGCAGTGTATTGCCCCTCTGGTACCGATTGGACGAGTCGACGCTGGTCGCCTTCCCGCTCTGCACGAGCACGTGAAGCCTCAAACGGATCGTACACGGAAAATATCACCCGGCGCAGGAGTCTAAACATCTGAAACTTCATCAGTACTGTCCGCGCTCCCCCAAGCCAGGTTTCATCAACGGCCAGCATCTCGTCGGTTTCCTGCAGCACGTAACGAGGGTCATTAGCTCCGAAACTGAGAATCAAGAGATCCGGGTCCAGATCGAGTGCGTAGTGATCAAACACCGCCCGCCCGTGCCGCGATGTGTGGCCTGAAATTCCTAGATTAAACACCTCAACGGGTGGAGAGCCAATGAGGCGATCTTCAAGGAGTTCCTGATAGGTGTACTGGGAGTCGACTCCCCAGCCGAACGTACTTGAATCGCCGAGCGTCACGATACGACGAACATTCTCTAGCTTCGACTCAAATTCTTTAGTCCGAAACCCATAGCGGTTCGATTCGAGCCGAAACGTTGCACCCCTCTCTAATTCGATCTCATTGAACGGGTTATTAGCCGAGACTGAAATGCTAGGCTTGAGTTTATATTGGATGTATCGAGCATCTTCGAAATACTGAAGCCAGGCTACGTCCGCAGCCCGAACGCCTCGTGGCCGCTCAAGACGGTCGCGCTGAATGTCGACCCAGTTCTCGTCGGCCAACAACCAGACCGGCACTGCAATCTCAAAGTTCTCGTTACGGACCAGGTCAGTGTCGAGACCGCTCACCCGAATGACGCTTTCAGCAAGCAGAACGAAGATGAATAGCGCAGTAACGGCAAGGAGAACGTTCTGCCAGAGTCTCACAGGCAGTCTGTCCGCTTTCGACATGGGTGTTGGGAGATTGACGGGCACGAGCCAAAACAGCACACCATATTGAGACCTGAACCACTCAAATTGTACCGGACCTCCCTTAACTCATCAACAACTGACCGCTTTGAGCACTTCGCGATAGAACTCCGCGAGCCGTCGGGTAAGCACGGGCCAGGCAAACATGGCCTCGGCGCGTCGCCGAAGAGTCGTTCCAACGACGTGTGCCCGCTCCCGGTCTCTCAATAGTTCGACAATGCATGAACCCAGTGCCGTACTATCCCCCACTGGCGCATAGACTCCCGCATCGCCAAGCAACTCCCGGTTGACCGGTATATCACTTGCGACAACTGGAAGCCCGCATGCCATATAGTTCAAGAGCTTTCCGTTTGCCTCCGTGAGCGATCTTTTCGCCGATACCGCTACCTCTCCCACACTCAACCATCGTGAGGCGTCGGCGTACGGTACGCGCCCAGTGAACGTTACGTACCCTTCGAGACCACGAGCCCTCGCTATGCCCCGGTAGTGTTCCTCGTTCGGATATCCCATCACGACGAAGTGCGCGTTGGGTTCAGACCGAACCACGAGCGGCACTGCGTCAAGCAACAGGTCGATACCTTGGTAGGCAGTCAGGACCCCAAGAAATACCACGACTCGCTTCTTGTCCAGTTTGAGCCTGGCCCGTATGTCGGGATCGGGTGGTTGCGGGCAGAACACGTCCAGATCGACACCATCAGGCAGCGGTTCGATCTTTTCGGGTCTGACACCCTGTGACTTAAGTAGCGCGACGCCATGATGAGAACTCGTGAGAATACGATCAGGTCGCCGGACCAGCCACGATTCGATACCTCGAACTACCCGGGCAGCAACCCCACCGTCGGACAAGAACCCATGATCGGCAAGCTCGGCCGTGAGACTACCCTGGAGATCCGCGATGAGTGGAACGCGATAGCTACCGCGGACCGCTGCGCCAATCGCGATACCTTCGTGGAGATGACCATGCAGCAAGTGCGGCTTGAATTTACGAGCCACGCGCCAACTAGCTTGCAGTAAGCTGACATCAAGTAGTGGCCGGCCCAGGCTTGGACCGAGGCCTCCAGGTCTGACTCCTGGAAGGCGAGGAGCTCGCTCGATAGAGACGTCCGGAAGGTCACGCCCGCTCGAGTACGTAACAACCCGAGAGTCAATCCCGAGTTTAGCCAGTCCGCGGACCTCTTCGTAGATACGCACATGACAGCCGCGATCGCCGAAGAAAGGCGTGGGAGCGATAACGAGCACGCGCAACGGTGCATCAGACATCGAGAAGCGGAAACAATGTACGGGTCCGTTGTACCTGATCGTCGATCTCGTCGTCGGTCCACCCGAGTCGAGACGCCATGAGGGTCGCGCAGCGTCTAAGACAGGCTTCGCCCGGATACCCCAGAGTGCCAAGACCAGTTCTGCGAAAGACAATGTCCGGCAACTGGACAGCCATCTCCTTCTCAACGGCAAATAGAACTTCCGCCTCAATCGACTTGCGCGCCGCGGTAAGGTGCCGTAACGCAGTCGGATCATCGCGACCCAAGGCAATGACCGCATCGACTTCGGTCCCGTATTGGCGCACCAGATGTTCGACCGTCGCAGGATCAAGCCTGTTGCGATACCGAGTCACCGTGTCGCGTGTAAACGTCGTGACATCGTCCATCTCTCCACCAACGACAGGCGTGCGGGTCGTCTGGCACCTGTTGACTCGGCGCCCGAGTTTGCCACAAATGAGCGTCGTCGTTAGTTCAGCCAGCCGTCGAGCCGTCGTGTACTTCGCACCCAACGCCGATACCATTCCCTCAGTGCCACCACCGCGACCATGGTCGATAACCTGATAGTCGCCCGTACCTTGATAGACGTTGGGATTCAACCAGCGGGTGGTCAGTGGATAGAGACCCGCGAACGCGTGCCGAACGTCGCTACGAATCAAACCGGCGTCAGGCAACGCACGGGCGACATCAGAAACCAGTTCATCGATGTCATCCTCGGTCGGTCCCACCTCGTCGAGGTCGCCATCGTACAGTCGGCTCGTCGTTCCGATCAGGGAGTGTCCACGCCACGGGATAACGAACACATGCCGCCCGCCCCGTCCGATCACCGTGTCTGATGCACGTCCGGTCGGTAGTGCAACTGCGAACGCCGGCATGAGCTTCCGCGTGACGATGTGTGCCCCCTTCGCAAATCCCGTCACGTGGCGTCCTAGCACACCGTCAGACAAGCGCTCATTGAGACCAACCAACCAAGGGCCAGCCACGTTGACCACGATGCGGCCTCTGATCTCAAGCGTCTCCCCTCTAAGTCGGTCAAGAGCCTGCACCCCGGTGACACGTGCACCGGTACGCAGTAAATCGTCTACAGAAACGTAGTTCGCGATCACGGCGCCCTGTCGAACCGCGCTCTTAAGAACAGCAAGCGTCATTCGTTCCGTACTGTGGAGGTGCAATTCATAAAGTAAATGCGCACCGGTTACGTCAGCACGGGCGGTAATCTCCGGTGCGACGTCACGGAGTTCGGCGCGCGTATAGTAAGTGCCCGGCAGTGGCTGCTCCGATCCGATTGCGACCTGCGCCTCCGTTCCTCCGAGCAACGCGTACAGACGCATCCCGCACTCGAGAAACCACCGACCACGTACGAGTCCCCGATGCGTCGGAATCAGGAAGGGTACCCAGCGGCTCAAATGCGGAGCTATGCGGTGAAAGTAGGCCCTCTCGCGTAACGACTCTCGGACCTTGTCGAGCCTGATCTGCTGGAGATACCTAATACCACCGTGCAGTAACTTAGAGGATGCGGCTGACGTCGCTGCGCCGAAGTCACCTCGCTCTACAAGTGCCACCGACAACCCGCGAAGCGACGCATCGTGGGCCAAGCACGCACCCGAAATGCCACCACCGATGATGACAACATCGAACGTCGTGTGTTCGAGTGGCGCGAGTTCTCGTCGCAAAGCGTGGTCTCTCAGCAGTTTCCGGCTGGTATATAGTATCCTGCGTGCAGCCGGCATCATCGCCAGTGGATCGCGACCGCAGCGAGCCATCCTGGTCGGTAGCGCGCGATCCCGCACTGCTAATCGTCCTGCTCCTCGTTACGTTCCTCGCCATCGCCGTACTTTCGCTCGACGTAACGCGTACGACTTACGGCATCAAGGGCGACGAAGCCACGTACGTCGCTATGGCGTTGAGCGTCGCACATGATGGTGATCTCGCGTTTCAACAACGTGACCTGACGCGTTTCTATCGCGTCTACCAACGCGGTCCTGAAGGGATCTTCCTAAAACGCGGCCAAGGCGCAGCAGCACACGACAACCGTCTGTACTTCGGTAAGGCGTTTATCTATCCGGTCCTCGCCGCACCGTTCGTTCGTGTCGCCGGGTTGAACGGCCTGCTCTTCCTGCAGGTGGTACTACTCACCGGCGTTTTTGTGTGTGCGTACGCTTTCGCCGCTGAACGATTGCCACGTACGGGCGCTCTGTTGGTGGCCACCGGTTTTTTAGCAGCATCTAGCGCCCCTCTGTACGCCGTCTGGCTGACCTCTGATTTTTTCAACCTCGCACTCGTGTTCTACGCGTATTTCTTTTGGCTTTACAAAGAAGCCGTGACCAAACCACTTCGCCTACCCCGAATGTTGACCGGATCGGCCTCCGATATCATCGCCGCCGTCCTCCTCGGTCTGGTAACCTTCTCGAAGGTCTCAAACCTGCCTCTTATCCTCCCACTTATTGGACTCGCGTGGTGGCGGCGGCGTTTCGGCCATGGAGCGCTCATCTTTGTAGCTTGGGGTGCGATCGTCCTCGGATGCTTCGGAGCAAACGCCGCGATTTCTGGCGAGTGGAATTATCAGGGTGGCGATGAACGAAAGACCTTCTACGGCCAGTTCCCCTTCGAGCATGGCCCTGCTGACTTCGACAGCCTGGGTACGTCAGTCAGCACGAACGAGCTCATCCTCGACGAGACCAACTCCTCCTTTGCTCGCGAGCTCGGTCGTAACGCCGTTTACTTCATCATCGGGCGACACTTCGGTCTACTCCCCTACTTTTTTCCGGGAATTGTGATCTTCGTATGGGCGCTGTGGCATCCACGACGTCTCGTCGCGTGGCAGGTCTTGATTGCCGGTGCGGTCGTAGCGACTGCTCTGGGCCTCCTAGCCTTGTTACCCAATACGTGGTCTGGCGGGGGGGGACCCGTCGGGAACCGGTACTTTCTAAGTATTTATCCGGCGTTATTCTTCCTATTACCGACAGCACGATCAATCACGCCTGGTGTCCTAATCTGGATTGGTGGCGCGCTGTTCACCGCGCAGATCCTCGTCGATCCGTTCGTTACGGCCAGCCGACCCTGGCTGCTCTCCCAGCAGGGACTCTTCAGATTGCTCCCGGTCGAATTGACGATGGTGAACGATTTGCCGGTCCGCCTTGATCAGGAGCGCTCACGTATTCCGTACGGAGAAAACCCTCAACTGTTGCTCTACTACCTCGATGACAACGCGGCCAGACCCGAACCACCTGGCATCTGGGTGTCCGGGCGCGCCCGAGCAGACATCATCGTACGCGTGAATCCACCACTGACGGCGCTGCAGGTTACGCTCCAGACCCCGGTTAAAAATCGTGCGCACGTAGAGGTTGATGGATCGACTCAGGTAGCCGAGCTTCAGCCGAATGTCCCCGTACAACTGCACTTCCCGGTTCGTGGTGTACACGCTCGGGGTGCCCAGAACTTCGTGCTCACCGTCGAGACCCATGACGGATTCGTACCCCGCCTTCTCGATCCGACCTCTACGGATCCACGTTTTCTCGGTGTGGCCGTCGACCTCAGCGGCACCGCGCGCGCTACAGCCAGGTAACCAGTAAGTTGTATGACCCTCAGAATCGCACGCGCACGCCGCCGGCAACATGAATCCCACCGACACTCAAGATGAAATCTGGTCCGACCTGTGGCAGATCGACGAACGCTGTCGCAAACCGGATGAGGGAGCCGACGCCGATGTGGGACGTCAGCATATAGCTCACGTCCATACCCACATGTCCCCCAACGCCGTTCCGAGCGTACTCACCCGTACCGATATCGACAGTGACCGAGGCGAATGGTGGTCCGCTTTCCTTGATTGCAGTAACGTTGGTGACGGCACCCTGACGAAGATTGAATAATGACGGTCCCCCAAACACCGCAATGTCCAGCTGCTCGCGGACTGGAATGACCCACGTCACATGGATATGTGTCGCGCGCTCATTGTGAACCAGCGGGAACTGCTGGGGCACCAAGGAACGGGGACGATTGAAGTCGATTGGATGCGGAACCGAACCAGTAACCACAGTTTCGGCAGTGGCCGCTAACTGTGTGTACGCGGCACCAACAGCTAGCTGACGCCATACGCGAATCTGTCCTCCAAGATCGATCACCAAACTACCGTCGATACCGTAGCGCGTCACCAAGCTAGCATCCTCGCCGTAAGCCGAAAATGCCATGACCTTGTCAAGTTGCTGGGATCGCGTTTGAAACGCACTGTTTAGATGCAATGACAGTCGCCCCCGCAGAAGCTCCCAGTTCCCCGCAGCCACCGGCTGCTCAGCCTGCGCATGGGTCGTCTCATCGGGGACAGCCAACGATGGTTGGACCTGTGCAGGTGCCGGTGCTGGATTCGCGATCGACAGCATGGACACCAAAAACGTTGTTGCGAACAGTGTCGGATCTTGCAATACCCTCATCTCACCCAGGGTTGAACTAACCGCCGGTCTCCTTCCGCCACTCGCCTCAGCAGAACCGAACCAACAAGGTCATCCACCGACGGCGTGATGGTCACGTCGTAGCGGTCGATAATCGTGTCGACGACGGCGTCCGCAATAAGCTCGTATCCCTGCGCCGTCGGATGCAAATGATCATCGCCAAGACAAGGTAACGTCGACGCCGAGCTCGGGCATTGGCCCGTGCTAATAATTCCGAATACGTCGATCAGTCCGGCGTTCTGTCTGATAGCGAGAGCCCGAAGCTTGTTATTGTAGGGGGCAACCATGTCGACGGTGGCGAGTTTCGCACGCTGTGGTGGGATTGTCATAACGAAGGGATCGGCACCTGATGCCTTGGTCGCCACGACCATCGCTTCGATCATAGTGAGGGCTACAGCCTTACCGCGGCCAGCACCGGTCTCGGAATCACCGAGATCATTGGCCCCCTCCATAATGAATACCGCCTTCGGTTTATGCAGGGCTAGCTGATCCTGAAACCGGCCCAACGCTAACGCTGCATCCTCTCCCGGCAGCCCGGCATTGACGAAGTCGATAAACTGCGTCTGATACCGTTGAGCAAGCCTTATCTGGCTCTTAAACGGGTAAGAATTAGCCGGCTCAAGCCTCGATAGGCTTCGGATCGGTGGAGATACGACGCCTGCGGTCAGGCTATCACCGAAGGCAAGAAATTTAGTGACTGTCAGTCTCGGTGGTGCGAGCACGACCGCCGACCAGGTGCAGCTCGCGGTCTGACCGATCGAATCAGACGTATTGCACACGACCGCCGTTGTACCAATAGCGAATGTGGCGCCAGATTCGAATGCACAGCCGCTCTCTATCGGCGCCAAACCACCGCTGACGACCGGCGGCGGAAACGTAACCGGGACCGGCTGTCCATTCAGCGACTGCGTCTGAACATTGAGCGGGCAAATGACCGTGAGTTGTCCAACCTTTTCGGTTGGCAACGGCGACGGGGCCATCGGCAGGACCCGCGACGTCTCTTCACACGCCGTGCTCCATGTAATTACCCACAGGCATACCGCAAATCTGCAGGTAATACATGATTTCAGCCAGTGCCCGCGTATTGTCAAAAGGAATGTGTCGTCAAAGGAAAACAAATGGTACCCTCTCAGCATTTGTGGGGTCAACCGCGCCAGACAATCGGCCAAACACTCGCCGTCTTCATCATAATTTTCACTTCCGCCAGTTGCCGTCCACCTGTCGACCCACACCTCGCTCAGCAGTTTGCCACCACATGCGCCGAACTGGCGAACGCGGCCACCCAACGCAGTACGGGTACGGTCATCGGCCTCGACGGATGGTATTTCTCTGCGGCCGAGCTGCAGCATGTCGGCGCTGCCTCTCTTGCGGGTTCCAGTGTGGGGGATGATGCCGTATCGTCGGTCATGACCGTCAAACACCAACTCGATGACGCCGGGATCGAACTCTTGCTGGTACCAGTACCGCCAAAGAGCATCATCTACCCGGATCGGGTTAGTGCCGAGCTTGCTATCCCTATCCCCGTACCCCGCCTCGATGCAGCGCTCGAAGCAATCTACACACGCCTTCGAAAACACGGTGTCAACGTACTGGATCTCACGGACCGGTTCATCCGTGACCGCTTTCACCCGGAGGGACCGTTGTACTGCCGCCAGGACTCTCATTGGTCCGGTACCGGTTGCGTAGTCGCCGCAGACGCCATAACCGAGGTAGTGTCACAACGACCATGGGCCGGCCTACTTGAGTCCCCGTCCGTCGAGCCTCGCTGGTACGCAACGGCGATCAGGGGAGAATTAGGACGCCAAGTCAATGGCGGATCGTCGTCCCCCGAAGAGGTTCGCCTCCGGGGCATTGTGCAAGTAACGGAGCGCGGCATCGCCCCGGTCGAACCGAACGCTGACAGTCCAGTATTACTGATAGGGGATAGCCACACTCGTATCTTTCATGCAGGCGGTACGTATCATGCGCGCGGCGCCGGGCTCGTGGACCAGCTCGCGTTCACGCTTGGAGCGCCGGTCTCACTCGCAGAGACAGAAGCAACGATCGCCGCGGAATCTAACCCGCTAGTGTTCAGCCAACGTACGCTGCCGCCTTTGAACGGTAAGCGTCTCGTTATTTGGTGTTTCGCCGCACAATGGCTACTCGCACGCGGGTAATGCTCAGCCGCCTCGGCTCTTAACGACCTCGGAGAAGCGCAAATCGGTTAGTTTTTGTTGATTATCGTAACGCGATCGTCATTCCCAACATCCGCTGCCTTGAGCACATGTCGAATAGCATAAATCGGCTTATCTTGAGACTCGTGGTAGGTACGGGCCTGAAGCTCTGCGAGTAGACCGAGTGTGACCAACTGGATGCCGGCAAACACCATAAGAATTCCAAGCAGAAGGAGCGGGCGATCCGCAATCGGCTGCCCTACAAACAGCCGCACATAGCCGAGATAGGAAGTAATCCCTATTCCAGCGATGCCGAGGAAAAGACCGGGCGGCCCGAACATTTGGAGCGGCCGGGTCGAATAGCTCAATAGAAACTTGACAGTGAATAGGTCCAGGATCACACGTAGGGTACGTGACAAACCATACTTCGAAGTACCAAAGCGACGAGCGCGATGGTTAACGACGACCTCTGTGATCTTGACGCCCTGCTCGCTCGCGATTGCCGGAATGAAACGATGCATTTCACCGTACAGGCGGAGAGGTCTGATAACCTCAGACCGAAACACCTTGAGCGAACAGCCGTAGTCATGCAACCGCACTCCGGTCGTCCATGAGATCAACCAGTTTGCGAGTATCGAGGGCACCCGGCGACGAAGCCACGGGTCCTTCCGCGACCGCCGCCAACCACAGACGATATCGTGACCCTTCTCGAGCGTCTCAACCAGTGCAGGGATATCGTGCGGGTCATTCTGTAAATCGCCGTCAGAAGTCACAATAAGCCGGCCGCGTGCGTGCGCGAAACCAGCAGCAAATGCCGCCGTCTGCCCAAAATTCCGACGAAGCTGAATTACGCACACGCGCGGATCACGTGCATGGATATCAGTGAGGATCCGAAACGTGTCGTCAGTGCTGCCGTCATCGACCAAAATAAGTTCGTAGGCTCGTCCCCACGTGTCGAGCGTGTCTGTCAATTCACGGTACAGCTCCGCAAGATTGGGCTCCTCGTTACGAAGGGGGATAACAACAGAGATCTCAAGTGACATGGGCAGGCGCCTTCAGATTATAGATCCGCGCCGACGGGTGCCTCACGCCGTCCACGCCAGAGCACGAAGGCGACTCCTCCGGCTAGAATGATCAGCGCGAGAATGATGGAGACCACCAGGCCGTTCGCTTCGAGGAACGCGACGGCGGCGTCGCCATAGCGGACTGCGAGCCACCCCTCACCGAAGTACCGAACCCCGCGACCCAATCCCACCGCAGTCGCGAACTGCCAAACTGGTACCTGGGCCATACCGGCGAGTAAGACAAATACCTTGAACGGCGCGGGCGGCGGTAGTATAGCGGGTACCATCACTGCCAGCATTCCGTATCGCTTCGAGAGGTTGATGGCGCGTCGCATCTTGTCCCCTCCGAAGCGCTTCCGTACAAGAGCCTCACCGCCCTTCCGTCCGATCCCGTAGAGCACAAAACATCCAGTGACCGAGCCAAGCGTCGCCATGAGAGCGTAGTAGACCATCCGTTCCTTATCCTGGATCACCATCATGATGACTAAAAGGTCGTTGATCTCAGGGAGTGACAGAAAGGATGAATCAAGAAACGCGATCATGAACAGGCCTGGCCCACCAATCGACACCGCGAAGGCCTGGACCCAACTTCCGATGCGAGACATCTATTACTAGTTAGCGAAGTCGTCTAACAGGGAGCGTTGTGGTGAAATCATAGGTGACCACCCCCCAGCCAAAAAAGAATTATAGCGGACGACAACACCTACTCCTGACCCCAAAGTTTTATGTGCCAACAGTGAAGCCGATTACACGAAGGATCTTCACGTCACCTGCCAACGGCCGTCGATTGTCTCTCGACAGACATCAATCCGTCCCGTTCCGTGAACGTGCGCCCGTCGAGGAGGAGATTATTTCCAACATTGCGCCATGGATACGTCCGTTCGATGCCAGGATTTCTCCAGTTTCCGATGCAAACTCATCCCCGTGCATATCGGTGACCCGGCCACCAGCCTCCTCGACAATCAAGGCACCAGCGGCAACATCCCACGGTCGTAGTCGTTGCTCCCAAAATCCATCTAAGCGACCGGCAGCCACATAACAAAGGTCAAGAGCCGCCGAGCCGAGACGCCGCACCGCCCGGGCACGGCCGACGAATGCGCCGAAGAGACCGACGACCTCGTCAACCGTTTCGTGGACGTTATAGGGAAACCCAGTGCACAGCATTGCGTCGACAAGTGTGCCAGCGAACGACACACTGATAGGCACACCGTTCAACCTGGCTCCCGCCCCGCGTTCCGCAGTATAAAGCTCGCGCCGCACTGGGTCGTAGATCGCCGCGACACACGCTGTACCGTTGATCTCAAGTGCCAGCGATGAGCAGAAAATCGGCAGGCCGTGCGCATAATTAACCGTCCCGTCAATTGGATCGAAAACCCAGCGGTAACTCGACTGCGAATCCGCAGTTGGTCCAACACCCATTTCCTCACCTAGGATAGCGTGGGATGGAAACCGGTCAGCAATCAACTGGCGAACCACAGTCTCGACTTTGACATCGACTTGCGTCACGAGATCGATCGTGCCTTTCTTCTCAATCGTGACGTCTTTGCCAAAGTGTGCCATCTGGATCTCCCCCGCACGGAGCACGGCCTCAATCGCTGTAGCACTGAACGTAGGATCGATAAACATCACAATTAGCGGCTGCTCACTTCACCAGGCGGAACACCGACACCGTAAACCAGCTAACCCGATCTTCTTGACGCTCCGAACCTCTCTGCCGTTTTCAGACGGACGATGCAACGGGAGGCTATCCATTAACATTCGTATGAAAAAGACACCTCGACTACTCGACTGAGGAGACTCTCAGTTTGCACTGCAGCCGGTGTGGCCGCTTAACGACTAAACAAAATTCAGCATGCCAAAGTAGCTTAAGAGATTGAAGAGATCAAAATCACCGATTGCAACACATGCATGTGCGTTCTGACTACGATACCCTGGCCCACCTACGTGGGCAAACAAGAGGCCTGATGTATAGTTCGCCCATGCGTGCCAACGTGTCGACTACGGTCACGGTAAAGCCGGCGCGCTCCCTTCGAGGGCACTTGGAGGTGCCTGGTGACAAATCGATCTCTCACCGCTATGCAATTCTCGCGTCACTAGCTGAGGGCACTTCGACGATCGCCGGCTACTCGACAGGTGCTGATTGCCTAGCGACGCTCGATTGTTTGCGAGCGCTTGGCGTAACGATCGAACACGAAACTGTCAACAACAACACCGATCTCGCAGTAACGGTCCACGGACTTGGCCTCGGAGTGTTCAAGCCGCCTACGCGTCAACTCGACGCCGGCAATTCAGGCACGACTATGCGCCTGCTGGCAGGAGTTCTAGCCGCGCACTCGTTCGAAACGACCGTGACAGGCGATGCGTCGCTCCGGCGCCGCCCGATGGGGCGGGTCATAGAACCACTTCAGCGTATGGGTGCGATACTCGAGTCGTTCGACGGACTTCCACCGTTGATCATCCGTGGCACCCGACTGCAAGGCATCGATTACACACCCCCGGTCCCGAGCGCTCAGGTCAAGAGCACAATCATCCTTGCGGGACTACACGCGTCTGGGTCAACGCGAATTAGGGAACTCACCCAAACACGCGACCATACCGAACGTGCCCTGACCGCATTCGGTGTCGATGTATACCGTGACGACGATGTGATCACAATCACTGGCGGCACACACCTTCAGGCGACCAACCTCTCCGTACCCGGTGACCCATCAGCGGCCGCCGCCTGGGCTGTCGGTGCGACAGCACTTCCGGGCTCAGACGTCGAGATCAATGGGGTGGGCTTGAACCCAACGCGCACGGCGTTCCTTGAGGTACTCCGCCGAGCCGGAGCCCATATCGACCTGCGGGTGACTGGAACTCTCGGCGGCGAGCCGGTCGGGACTATTCGAGTGAGACATCGTAATCTCTTGCCGATCGTGATCACTCCAGCTGAGGTTCCGTCTCTTATCGACGAGCTGCCCCTGCTCGCCGCCCTAGCTGCGCACGGGACCTCGATGGAAGTGAGCGGCGCAAGTGAGCTCCGGCACAAGGAGAGCGACCGCATCACCATGCTCGCCACGGGGCTCCGCCAGCTAGGCGCTACCGTTGAGGAACGAGCCGACGGAATCCGCGTGGAGCAGAAAGGTCCGCTTACCGGCGGCACGACCGACGCTTTTGGGGATCACCGCTTGGCCATGGCCCTTACTATCGCAGCGCTGGGTGCTCAAAACTCTAGCGTAATCACGGGTTCAGAAGCGGTCAATGTCTCGTATCCTGGATTTTTCACAGCGCTGGACTCGCTGCGCCACTAGCCAGTCAATCGTAGTGAACTGTGCGAACGGATAAAATTTTTCTCGTCGGGTTCATGGCGGCCGGAAAATCGACGGTCGCAGCGGCCGTCGGACGGCGACTGGGGTGGCAAGTCGAAGACATCGACGAGCGCATCGAGGCGCGGGAACACCGAACCATCTCCGACATCTTTGCACAGAACGGTGAACGGCACTTTCGACTCACGGAGCGTGCCGTGTTGCAAGAACTCTTACCGATCCGGCATGCCGTGGTAGCGACGGGTGGTGGAACGTTCGTGGACCGAACAAACCGGATCGCGATTAACCAGAACGGTGTATCGATATGGCTCGATGTCTCTTTCGATACGGTAATCGAACGGATGCCAAAAGATGGCCGACGTCCATTGGCCACCGACCGCGCAACCATGCGAGACCTCTATGATACGCGCCGTGCCGCTTATCAACTCGCGCACTTGCGCCTCGATACTCACCGAGTACCGATCGGTGAACTCGTGGAACGAATCCTTGAATGGCTGGGTAACTAGACGGCGAGTGTTCCACAGTAGAACCTTTAAAGGATTGACATTAAAGCAAAACAGCTAATCGCTGTTCGTTCTGTATCTACCGCGCCGCCCGCTCTTCACGACGGCGGAGCTCAGCTGCATAAGCATCGGCTGCGGCACGCGAGCCGAGGATCCAACCGACGACGATCCCAAACAAGAGCACAGCCGGGATGAAAATGAAGTGCCCGGCCGTCATGTCAAGCATCTACGGAGCCTTCCCCTTGTCTTGCCCCACTCGCCTGGATAGCTCTGTGAGCTCCCTCTCCACATCAGTAAGGCGCCGAGACACCAACCAAAAGTAACCAAAGGCCAAAATCCAAACAATCGAGTAAGCCGCGATCAAGAAAGGTGCCGCAGGTAACCGGTCTTCTGGAGGCAATTCATCAATAGGGACAAATTCCTCTTGTGCAGGTGGTGGCTGTTGCGCTCCGAACGCGCCCGGATGTGCAACCCATAGTACAACCAGCATCACGAGTCCAACTCGGACGCATCGCTGCACCAGATTCCCTGGACGGCATCTCAACGACACCAACGCAAATTGGTTCACGAGCTGTAGCCCTCCTCAAGCGAAAGGTGCAGCCGATCGATAACAGCACGTTGTTCCTCTAACCGCCTACGCACCCCGAGCATGACCAAAAATAGTATTAGATACGCCAGTACCGAAAACCAGAAGGGGGCGCCCATCTCGAGCGGAAGTGTCGGTACAACTGTCGTCTGCGGATGCAGGGTCCGCCAGACATTAACTGAGACGTAGACGAACGGAACATTAAACATCCCAAAGATGGCCAACCCGGCCGCCAACTTCTCCGAACCTGGCCCCCCGTACTTCCGAAGTAACAAGTAGGCAATGAAGTTCATTTCCAGGATGAGTGCAAGTGTCGTTCGCGCATCCCACGGCCACCAAAGCCCCCAAGAAACTCTGGCCCACAACGGACCGGTCGTCAGTCCAAGCAACCCGAACAGGACGGCAAGCTCCGCTGCTGACACAGCGAGCCGATCGGCAGTCGGCTTTTCTTTAAACAAGTAGACGCCACTGGCAATGCCACAGATGAAAACCGCCAAAAACATCATGAACCAGACCGGAACATGGAAATAGAAAATCTTCTGAACGAGTCCCATAGTCGACTCGTACGGCGCCAAAGCAATCAACACTGGTGCGACGACGAACATCACCGCCCCAACGACGAGCAACCCGGTCAATATCCGTTGATTCATGTTCTTCCCTAGTGCCTGATTACCAGCCCCTCTCCCACTGTTCCGTCATTCTGTCATGAGCGGCTCGAATGTCCATAACGACAGCGTCAGAAAAACGACGTCGAATACGACGATCAGGGCAATCCAAAAGTGTGCCAAGTCGAGATTCGGATCGGCCTGAGCAAGGGCAACCGTACCGCTGACACCAGCAATCAGCACAGGCACTGTCACTGGGTACAAGAGCACCGGTAACAGCACGGCGCGGCTTTGAGTGCGGGCAAGCATTGCGGCAAAGAGCGCACCTACCGACGCAAAGCCAACCGTACCGGTAATCATCAGGGCAAGGAACTCAGGTACATATTGGAACAGTGTCGCGGAAAAAAAGAGCGAAACGAAGAAGACGACGACCATCTCAACAATTACCATCAAGAACACAATACCTAGCAGCTTGCCGACAAAAATCGCAGCGCGATCGACTGGTGACAACAAGAGGCCACGGAGCGCGTCATGATGCAACTCGCGTTCAAACACCCGTCCGAGAGCCAACTGCCCTGAGTAAGCGAGTGCAACCCAGACGATTCCAGCCTCAGCACCCGCGATTGGTTGGCCACCACGAACGAAAGCGAACGAAAACACTAGCACGCATGACGTCGCAAAAAACGTGGTCGTGTACAGCATCTCTCGGCTCCGTGATTCGACCCGAAAATCCTTGCAGGTCACGAGCCAGGCTACGCGAAAAAACTCCCCCATTAGATTCTGCGTCCCCGGCTCAAGCCCTCGCGATAACGCTCCCTGAGCGAACCGCCCGAATCGTCAAGCTGCATAACGTGTCCCTCGCGCAGCATCACTGCGCGGTCAACCACTCCATCAACAGTATCGAGATCATGGGTAGCCAGTAACACAAGCTGGCACCTGTCGCGAAGCTCGTGCAATCGGTCAGTCAAGGATCGGCTTGAAGACTCGTCGAGACCGGTGAACGGTTCGTCTAGTAGCACCAGGCGTGGCGTGTGTAGTAACACCCTCTCTAGCGCTAACCGCTGCCGCATCCCACGGGAGAAACTAAGAATTGGCTCGTCGGCACGGTTGGTTAACTTTGCTTGTTCCAAGGCGTTTCCAATCCGCCGCGACGCATCTACCAACCCATAAAGCCCAGCGGAGAACTCAAGATTTTCGCGCGCGGTTAACTCCGGATATAGCTGTAATTCATGGGATAGGAATCCGACCTGAGCACGCAACGCGGCCCCTGCCTCACGTGCGGTCCGGTCACCGTAGCGCACGCACCCGGCGGATGGAACGAGGAGCGTCGCGAGCAGGCTAAGAAGCGTCGACTTGCCAGCGCCGTTCGGCCCAAGCAGACCGACAATCTCACCAGCGCGTAGCGCCATCGACACGTGGCTAAGCGCCCGCCGGCGACCGTAAAAGCGAGAAACGTCGGAAACCGTTAGTTGGTCAAAATCAAACGGGACGGAACCTGGTTTCGGCTGCATCACTTTGGTGGCCTGCTGGGAAGCGGTCGGGATCAAGGCTCAACCAGTCGTGTCAGACTGTCTAGTGATCGACGAACTTTTTGGTATTGGTTGCGTAGCACCAAGCACGACCGGTGCTAACGCCTCCTCCAGCTCTCGATATGTCCGATCGAGTGCCGCAAACAACTCTTGTCGTCGCGTCGCATACTTGGTCGCACCGATCTTACCCATGCGTTTCTGGTTCTCAGTCTTAACGAGATCGCCGAAGAGTTTTTCTCGTCGCACCTCCAGTCGATTCCGTCGATCCCTGTGTTGCGTCCTAGTTCCGGTTTCGCCCGGTGTCGCAGCTCCCCAGACACCTACCATCAGGATCACGACGGCAATTGTGAGCGTAACGTTGCTCGGCAGCCGACTGTGGTACGGCAAACCAGTGATCTCGAACGTGATCGGTTGCCCAGCTGAAACAGGTGGCCCCGCACCGAAGATATATGTCGTGTTGCCGCCACCGTCCGGTGTCATCTCGGCGCGCCGTGCGATCTGTGTCGAAGCAACGTCCATCGTTCCCCACTTTTCCACGATGACAAGCAACCCCTCAAGGTCGGCCGGGAGCGACTGGGTAACCGCTAGGCTACCACCCGTGTATGCCAGGATGTAGGCAACATTGAGCGGTGTCACACCCGGTTGAAACGGGCCAGGTACCATGATTCGCTCTCCCTCAGCCGTCGCCAGCAGTGGGGAGTTCGGCATGACGGTTGCCGTCTGAGCACCCGGTGGCATGTCGAGGATAATCGGCTCCAACGGCTCAACCGGTACGCTACTAGCGTTGTTCACCTCGAACGCGTAGAAAACGGTGACCGTCTCCTCGTCGAGCTCGACGACAATCCGTGACTCACCCCCAAAGGTAACCTCTCCCGGCTGAGCCAGGACGGCAGGGACCGACGGATCGGCAGCACCAACGAGCATGACCCTGATACCACCTTGCCGCGGGACCGAAAAGCGTGACGACTCGAGTTGCTGGCCATCAAGGTCCGTAACGGCGTACACCTCAGCACCAGGGTTCAGGGGAAGGAAGCGCGCCCGACCATCGGGGTCAGTATTCACCGTAACCACGGTGTCACCCTCGTGCAACTGCACGGGATGGTCTGGCACGTTGTTCGACAGTTGTCCGCGCACGACGCGTACAGAGATAGTCCCCGAGGGAAGCTGGGGATCGGGCAACGGTAGCCCCGACATCCGACTGGGATCAGGCTGCGCTACCGCCGGTGCAGACAATAACAGCATCGCGCCAAACATAGCCGCCCGTACACACAGCCACCAGGCGCACGACACGCTGCTCCGTCCCTGGTCCCTGACGTTCACAAAGTAGTCCCACAGTTCTTACAAAACTTAGCGTCAACGTCGTTGCTCGTGCCGCACCCGACACACGTGCGCGGCGATTCCGTATCCGCCACGCTCGTTTTATCTATCCCCGGTTCACCGAGCCGTTCGGCCAACTCCCGCTCGATCAGATCGCGATACCCTGACCTGTTCACGTCGAGCTGCTTGAATAGCAGCCGCGCGCGCCCACGCAGCCGCCCGCTCATCTCGTCGAAATCAGCGTCTGAGATTTTGACCATCGCGCGATCGAACTCCAGCTCCTTGATTGCACGTAGGATGAGCGTCTTGTCGCGTTCCAACGCCGCTCGAGTCCGACCGGCGATCATCTCGGTGTGGTCAGTAAAGTCGCGTGCCGTGAGCGGTCGGATCATCCGATAGACCCCAAATCCCACGTATGCGCCAGAACCGACCGCGGCGACGAGCAACACGAGTGAAGCGGGATCGGTAGGTCGCACGACGAACACGGCCCCGGTGGCCGCCACTAAGCCGGCGATCACGAAGAAATGCCAGGAGCGGAAGGCCGTCGCGTCAGTCGAGGTTTCGGAGCTCATCATCCAAGCGAGCCTCAAGCTGGGCGTCCACCGCCTCAGGCGAAGGCGACGCCTGGAACTCCTTGGCCGCGTCTCTGCGGGACCAGCGCACGGCCACAACACCGAGGCCGATCAAGAAGGTACCACCCACTGCATACGGGAACAGCCACGCGAGGCGATTGAAGCCTTGATCGAGAGGAGCTCCCAAAGGCTCCTGGCTGCCGTAGGTCTCGATAAAATACTGAAGGACCTCGTCTCGGTCCTTACCAAGTACGAGCTGCTCCCGAAGCTGTCCACGCATGTTCGCGGCGGTATCGCACCGGCAATCCGCTAGCGTGAAGTGCGGGCAGGTACCGCACACACAAACCAACTCGCGCTGCAGATCCGCTTCGAGTTCGCTCTCCGCCGTATACGACTGGGGTGCCGCAGCCCCAACCTGGGCCCCGGCCGGCATGACGAACCCAGCGAGCGCTAGTGCCACCACGAGGAGGGTCGTCGTCGCCGTCGGTGCGGTACCGGCCGGCATCTTTGAGGCAAGGAACGCGAAGCGGCTCTCCGGCAGCAAACACAGCCCCGTACCAAGTGCTAGCATCCCGAACCCGAACCAGATCCAGTTGACGAGAGGATTGACTGTAACCTGGAAGCTCGCCGACTGGTCCCCCATATCGTACGCCGCCAGGACGACGTAGACATCCTCCGAAATCGTCCGGCGCATCGCGACCTCGGTCGTCGGTTCCGTGATGTGCGTGCGGTAGAACCAGCGCGCCGGGAACAGACGCCCGACCTCTTGGCCGTCTTCGAACACCGTCACGTGCGCCGTGTGCATCTCCTTCCGGCCGTCGTCGGTCGTACTCAGGCGGTCGAGCCGCACGGCAAACCGGCCGACCTCGACCTCCTCGGCCGGTGTAAGCAGCACTTGCTCGGTCTGTTTGTAGCCAGCACCCGCGAAACCGAGGAACATCAGCATGATCCCGACATGCACGATGTAGCCACCATAGCGCCGGCGCGACCGCATGACCAGACCGATCATGGCCGTCATCAGATCCGTATCAGTGACATCCCGACGCACATTCGCCCCGCGGATGAACTCCTGACCGATGGTCCCAATCACGAACGCACAGAAGGCGAAGCAGATCCCGGAGACCCACACGTGGAACCCGATCGCGTAGAGTCCGACGCCCGTGCCAAGTGCTAAGAGCGTCGGCCACATGAACTGATAGCGCAGGTTCGAAATCGTCGACTTGCGCCAGGCTAGTAGCGGTCCGATCCCGGTCAACAGCAGCAAGGTCAGACCGATCGGGATCATCCACTTATTGAAGAACGGTGGGCCCACAGTGATCCGTTGGCCAGTAACCGCTTCGCTCAGCGTCGGAAACATCGTCGCAAAGAGGATGAAGAACGCCGAAAACAAAAGGATCCAATTGTTGACCAGGAACGCTGCCTCACGCGATGCCCATGATTCAAGCTCATTACGCGCGCGCAAGAGTGGCAACCGATAGATGACAAGCCCAAAGCTGACCACCAGCACAAACGCGATAAAGCCCCCGAAGAGTATTGCCAGCTGCGGGTCTTCTCCAAAGGCGTGCACCGACTGCACGATTCCCGTCCGTGTCAGCGCCGTCGCAAACAACGTCAGCACGAAAGCGAGAATGATCAGGGTCATGTTCCAGACACGGAGCATGCTCCGACGTTCTTGGACCATAACCGAATGCAAGAACGCAGTGGCTGGAAACCAAGGCAGCGCGCCAGCGTTCTCGACCGGGTCCCAACCCCACCAACCGCCCCACCCGAGCTCTTCATAGGCCCAGATCATTCCGAGCGTAAGTCCCAGCGACAAGAAGAACCACGCAAACATGGTCCAGCGGCGAACCGCCCTGAGCCACGAGTCGTCGAGATAGCCGGTGATCAGCGCCGCCATTCCGAATGCAAACGGGATGGTCATCGCGACAAGTCCGGTGTAAAGCGACGGTGGGTGGATCACCATGTAGACGTTCTGTAACAACGGGTTGAGACCGCGGCCATCTTCTGGCAACTGGGTGAGATAGGTCGCGAACGGGTTCTTGTTCGCGATCATGATGAACAAGAAGAACATCTGGACCACGGCGATGGTTGCCACAACATACGGGATCAGCTCACGCTGACGTTCCCGGTTACTCCGAACGGCAATCGCACCGAAGACCGAGAGCAAGAAGACCCAGAACATAATCGAGCCGTCCAGCCCGCCCCAATAGGAAGTGATCTTGTAGAAGAGCGGCTGGGCCGCGTCGGAGTACTGGTCGACGTAGCGAATCGAGTAATCTTGCGTCACGAAGGCCCGCACGATGATCGCGGACGCCAGCGTCATCAGCGCCGTGACAAGGTAGAAGGCCCCGATCCCGCTTTCGATGAGACGCGTCGATCGCCGGCGTGCACCAGCGACGGTCGCCGCCGCCGCATACGCGCAAGCAATGAACGCCGCCAACAGTGTGAATGTCCCGAGTGTCGCCATGAGTTACTCGCGGTCGCTGGCGCGACCGGACCTGATTAGCTGATGTCGACCGCCGCGCCCTTGGGAATCAGTTACTCGCGCCGTCCGTCTCGCGTGACGGCTCACCGCCAGTGACCGCCTCGCCGAGCGATGGCTTCGCCTCGTATTTGGACGGGCACTTCGCCATAATACCGTTTGGCTCGACTAGAAGCCGGTGGCCCTCAAGCCGACCAGTCACGACAATTTCCGATTCGTTCTTAAAGGTATCGGGCACCACGCCGTTATACTCCGCGTGGACGACGTGCCCGTTGTTCTCGATTTCGAAGCGCCAATCCAGGCTATTTTTGGCGCGTGCGATCTTGGCGGCGTAGCCGTGGACCTGCAGTCGTTTCCCTACCCACGCCTCTGGTTCAACCATTACCTCGTCGACGTGCATGTAGTACTGAGCGCCTTCGCTCATCGTCGTCCAGAGCAGTCCCCCGACGGCCGCCGTCAAAACCACCGTTGTGAGGCCGATTTTCAGAGCTTTGCTAGGCATTAAAGGCTGAATCCCCTAAATTCCGACACGCTAAGAATATCTATCCGCAGACGTGCCGTCAATGAGCTGTTTCCTGAATCTGGCAGTTAGCGACTAAGTTTCACCTTTTTCTATATCCTCGGCTTCAAGCTGCCCCAAGAGACGAGCAACGAGCGCGATCGGCAGGCCGACTACGTTGGTATACGAACCGTCGATCCTCTCAACAAACCGTGATCCTATACCCTGCGCCGCATAGGCGCCCGCCTTGTCAGCCGGTTCCCCAGTCGAGACATACCACTCTATCCACGAGTCCGCAAGCGACGCGAATGTTACGTGTGTCAGTTCGAGCCCCTCTAGAAAGTGTCCGTCGCGCATAAGGACGACGCCAGTTAATACGTCATGACTTCGACCTGACAGCCGGACGAGCATCCGCTTGGCCTCAGCCCTATTCGTTGGCTTGCCGAACACCAAGTCGTCGATCAGTACCACGGTGTCGGCGCCCAACACGACCCGCTTAGGAAACGCTGCAGCTACCGCGGCTGCCTTAGTGTGAGCAACCCGTACGACGTATCGGCGTGGGTCCTCTTCTTCGAACCGGCGTTCATCTATGTCGGCCGGAGCGACGTCGAAGTCATACCCGGCCTCGTTCAACAGTTGCGCACGCCGGGGCGAAGCCGACGCCAAAACGAGCCGCACGGCCGAATGATACACTGCGTAAAGACCAACAGCTGAACTGACAGGTTGAACATCATTCCAATGCTTCTTGTTCAGCAGTGTGTGAAACGGGCTCTCGGTGAGGTATTGCGTCGGCAGCCACTTTCAGCGGCTAAGGTGCGATTCGCTTGGCAGACAACCGTTGGCACTGCCATGGCACGAGCCACCTCGGTACGTTTGCGGTCCGACGGTACGCTCGACGTGCACGCTAACACCGAACACTGGCGCCATGAAACCACCCGGTCGGCCAACGTCATTCAGACGCGTCTGTCCGAACTTCTGGGAGGGGATGTCGTGAAGCGCGTGGTCGTCTCAGATAGCTGGCGTATCCCGGAACAGTAATTCGTAACACAATTCCTGGCTGAGTACACAGGCTGCTGGCATGACTCCTTAGTCTCACATGCACAACTTGCTTTCCTGTCTAGCCATCCCAGCGACGTATCACATTCCAAGACTTATCCGACGAACTACCGTTTCGGGACATTAATCTGGAGATACAGTCATGCGTGAATCAGTCATCGTCAGCGCCGTCCGTGTACCGACAGGAAAATTTCTCGGTTCCCTCCAGAGCCTACCGGCCACCGACCTCGGGGCCCGCGTCATTCGCGAGGCAGTGTCACGCGCGAATATCGATCCCGCACAGGTCGACGAATGCATCATGGGTAACGTCGTCTCGGCAGGACTCGGCCAAGCACCAGCACGCCAAGCGGCACTCGCCGGTGGTCTTCCAGGCCACGTCGGCGCCCTTACCATCAACAAGGTGTGTGGGTCGGGTCTGAAGGCTGTGATGCTCGCCGCCCAGGGTATCGCCACCGGCGACATTGACATCGCCGTGGCTGGCGGTATGGAGTCGATGAGTAACTGTCCCTACCTATTGCCCAAAGCGCGCACCGGGCTGCGCATGGGTAATGCCGAGGCGCTCGACTCCATGATCCGAGACGGCCTTTGGTGCCCGATCGAAAACTGGTCGATGGGATTAGCCGCCGAGGCGGTCGTCGATAAATATGGCGTCACACGTGAAGACCAAGATACGTTCGCTGCAAACAGTCATCAGAAGGCTTCAGCCGCCATCCGCGAGTGCTGGTTCAAGGACGAGATCCTACCGGTCGAAATCCCACAACGGAAAGGTAACCCCATCCTACTGCAGTACGACGAAACGGTCCGCCAGGATTCGACGGTCGAGGCTCTTGCCAGTCTGCGGCCGGCTTTCAAGAACGAGGGCGGTACGGTGACCGCTGGCAACGCTCCCGGAGTGAACGACGGGGCGGCGGCCATCGTAGTGATGGCATCCGAGAAAGCCACAGAACTTGGCTTAACACCAATGGCTCGCATTGTGGGACAAGCGATCAGCGGCCTTCCCGCGAAATGGCTCTTGATGACACCGGTCATGGCGGTGCAGAAACTTCTAGCAAAGGTGGGATGGTCCCTCGACGACGTCGACCTGATCGAACTGAACGAGGCGTTCTCTGCCCAGGCCGTGGCAGTCATTCGCGAGCTCGATGCTGACCCCGCGAAGGTCAACGTCCACGGTGGTGCAGTCGCACTAGGTCACCCAATCGGTGCGAGTGGTGCGCGCATCCTAACCACCCTGCTCTACGCGCTGACGCACCGAAAGTTAAAGAGGGGAATTGCGACACTCTGTCTCGGCGGGGGCAACGGCGTCGCCCTCGCAGTCGAAAGAGTCTAACGCGAATTCACTACGACATCGCGGGGGGAGGTCCGTCAATTAAAGTCTTTCCCGACGCCTCAAAACCGAACGCAACCACCACAGGCGAGCCGAGTCGAACTAACTAGTTGAAGCCTATTTTTTAGCCTTCGCTTTTCCAAAACGTGATCCCACCAGCCTGCTTGCCAACATCGACGACACCGACCCGCTCGGCCGTCGGTATATAGAAGACCTCGACCGTCCCCGGCTCACTTCCAACCCCTTCAATGGTCACGAAAGCGTATTCGCCATCCGGCGTAATGGTCACCCCATGCGGGATTGTCCGGGTTGTCGTGACCCGGTCACGCTCGGTTCCAGTCGCCAGGTCCCAGAAGCCAACCGCAGAGCCGGTCTTGTAGGTGGTGACGAGTGTCGACCCGTCTGGTGTGACACTTAGGTTGTACGGGCCAGGACCAGCATCGAACGTCCGATTCACTGACCAGGCATCGAGATCTACCTCAAAGATCTTCGCCACGTTGTTCCCAGTTACGTAAACCATGCCATCGGACGTCGGCGCCGTCACCCACGTCGGCTGGACCCCGTCACCGAACGACAACCGCCGCTTAATCTCAAACCCAAGCGCATCCATCTCAACCAGTTCAAACCCCATGACGTTAACGGAATAAAACACCGCTCCGTCCAGGCTCAGACGCCCCCCATGGGGCCGAAGACCACTGTCAATCCGCGCCACCTCCACCATCGTGTCCGTCTCCACAATAGAGACGGTGCTCGGCTCAAGTGGTCCATGCAAGTTGAAATTAACAACGTACAGCAAGCCGGTGGTCGCTGACACCGCCAAAGTAGCTGGATATAAACCGAGTGTCACCTTACCGACCCACTCGTCGGTACCGGTTTTGTATTTGTGCACACTGCCGAAGGGGAACCCGTGCGCAAGAGACACGTACCAGTGACGTCCGTCTGGATCGACGTTGATCCCATGCGGCCCCTCGGTCTCAGCCTGAAAACTTCCCACCCGCACGGTTTTGACGACCTCCGTACCGTCCGGTCCATAGCGGATGATCGCTACTTCGTCGTCCGACTCTGCACAAACGTAGACGAAATAACTCTGGCTAGGCGTGTCCGGGGCTTTAACAGCACCCGCTGCGCTGAAGACCTGCACAACCCCAAGCGCTGAAGTGACGAGTGCCAGGCCCACCAAGAGAATCTGGGCAGGCTTAACCATTAACGAGCTTGGTTTCGAGTCGTAAGTCATGAGCCCGACTTACTGTGGCTCTCCGATGATACGTCCCGGGCCAGTCCGCTCACTTAATTTCACTGCCCAAAGACCGCTGTTGAAATCAGTGAAAAAGATATTGCCCTTAAAAGGCTGTGGACCCCAAACAAAGGGGGCGTTTGCAACGAAGCCATCGGGATCAAACGGAACGAATCTGGCAATCTCCCGCCCTTGCTTGTAGAGATCGCCCATCAGTTCACCTGAGACGTCGACGACGCGAAGTCCTCCAGGGTAGTAATAACCAACATAAAGGATGTCGTCTTCGACCCAGAGGTTGTGAGAACCGGCTTCCGGAACCTGGTACCGTGCAACCTCCTGCGGATTATTCCAATCGCTCCAGTCGATGACGTGAACCCAACCTTCGGTGCGCATCGGTGTACCGCCCCCCTCTGGGCCGCGATGTATGTCCCCGTACGGGTACGCTTCGTCTCCCGCGAAGATATAGAACTTCCCAGTAGACTTGCTCTTATACGGAAAGGCCGCGTGGTTCCACCCGCTCGGGTAGGCATAGCGCCCCAGCTCAACAGGCCGTTCAAGTGTTCCGCCCTTACCACCACCTCCGATGTCGACGGCCACGATGCCGTCGGTCCAATTCGATGAAAATGCTACCCCGTCGCTCACCCAGACGTCGTGGACCGCATGACCGGGAGTATCGAGTTCAAACCTACTGACCCGACGTGGTTTCCGAGGATCCTCGATGTTGATAACGTCGTAGCGACGACCAGCGCTCAGGGCAAAAACGTGGTCCTCAGAGATAAAAATGTTGTGGACTCCCCCGGTGAGTTCGTCGGTGAATTCCGACAGGACCGGTACTCCTTCCCGAGGGCGGCCGACACCAAGCACGACAAAGCCGTTTCTCCGATCCGAGGCACCTTCACGACTAATGACTGCAACATCACCGTCTTCGGACACCTTCACGTCGTTCACCGTTCGCGCATCGACCTGCACCTCCTGAATCTTTTCGATGTTCGTCGGATCGCTGACGTCCCAAATGTAGGCATGCCCATCTGCCCCCCACGTACCGGTAATCGCGTAGTCGCGGTCATCGGTCCCTTGCCAAATCCACAAATCAGACGACCGGCGGTCGACAACCTTGCCACGACCGACTACCTCAATCTCGCGCCGTACGTCGCGACGTTCGATCGAGACAGTCCGAGTCGCCGTATGACTCCCAGCAGTCGCGATTACTGTATAGGTGCCAGAACGCTCGGCAACGAACCGTCCGTCTTCAGCAACCTGTGCCGCTGCACCAGCCGCGATGATGGTGCGAGCGGTCTCGCCGCCGACCGCGAACTGGATGGGGACCCCACGTACCGCTAGTCCACGAGCGTCCTTCGCTATGGCGGTAAACCTGATAACGTCGCCAGTGCGACCGGTCTCCATACTAGCCTGGAGTTCCAACGACGTTACCGGGTTCATTTCTACGTCAAGTGACAAAGTATTTGTAACGTCAGCGGCGCGCGCCGTGATATCGACCATCCCCGAGGCATGCAATGTCAGGAACCCGAATCGGTCTATCGTAGCCACCGATGGGTCAGCGGTTTCATAGTCGACGACAACGTCCGAGCGGGACGCATCGACCGTATCGACGACCGTAACCTTTAGACGCGGTCTGGTCCCAACGTAGAACTTTGACGGCACGTCGGTAAACGCGATCTGTTTCACAGGTGGGGTCGTAACCGTAACAGGAATCTCAACTCGCACCCTGGCACCGAGGCGGCGGCTAGCATCGTCCGCATCATTTGGCACAAGGGCCACTAGAGTGAACTCTCCTGGTCGATACGCCTCTACCTCACCGGTGCGTCCCACCCTCACGCTGCGACGTGCGCGAGAAAAAAAGAGGACGGGCGTGTCTTTAACGACTTCGTCATCAGCATCGTGTACCGTGGCCGTGAGGGTCGTTTTTTCGCCGACCTCAAGAGTCAATTTGTGTGGCACCACCTTGATCGTTAGATCGGGTGTCCTTTGCGCCTGCTCCTGCTTTCTACCCTGAGCTACCAGCGCTACGCACGTAACGAGTGCAAACAAAATAGCGAAGCGGAGTCTGTTCACGTCAGCCCTCAATCGGTACGAGGTTAATCCGGCCTAATCCCCAGCCTCTTAGTCCTCGCCTCTGCTCCCTGGATGCGGAACTCCACGATCGGTACTTCCTGCACCGCCGCGTCGACTTCAAAGTCTTCTTACCTCGCAAAACCAACCATGCCTGCGATTATGCCGTTTAGAGAACGGAAGCGGCAGGCACGTGTGTGATAGGGCCGGCCGACTCATTGTAGCGCCGACACTTAGCAACAATGCGTTTTTCTGTATCGACTAGTTCGTCCTACAAACAAATGGAGCTATCGTTAGCCCGTGACCAAAAATAGTTCCAGAAATGTCCGGCGGGATGCCCAACCTACTGCCGTTCGTCAGCCCCCTTCTGGCCGCTTCAATCGACCGATTGTCAAAATCTGTCTTGAGCACACTCCCACACCGGCGTAAAATCCTTAATCTGAACAAGTGGTGGCGAAAGTCGTGCGTGCTATAACTAATTTATTTATATATATATATATAGAATCATCAGCTGGTATTCGCTTGACAGTCAATCGGTACGCTCCTAGAATGCGAAATTGTGTGTAGGGGTGACAGCCACAGTCATCCTATGACGGATCGCTGCTCGTGGCCTGTCCCCCGAAGATCGGAGTCCCCATGCCTGCGGAACGTGTAGCACAAGAACGGGCCAAAGCCGTCGACATAGCCGTTGGCCAAATCGAGAAGCAATTTGGCAAAGGGTCGATTATGCGCTTGGGACAAAAAGGCGCGATTGGTGGGATCGCTAGTATCTCCACCGGTGCGATCAGCATCGATCATGCACTCGGGGTTGGCGGTTTGCCTCGCGGACGTGTCTCCGAGATCTTCGGTCCGGAAGCGTCAGGAAAAACGACGCTCGCGTTGCAGGTAATCGCACAGGCCCAGCGCGTCTCCGGCGGAAATGCCGCCTTCGTTGATGCCGAGCACGCGCTCGATCCGCTTTACGCGACAAAGCTCGGTGTCGACCTTAATAATCTTCTCGTGTCACAACCGGATCACGGTGAGCAAGCTCTCGAGATCGTCGAGATGCTGGTTCGTTCTGGTGGGATCGATGTCGTGGTCGTTGACTCCGTAGCTGCCCTCGTGCCACGAGCCGAGATCGAAGGTGAGATGGGTGACGCACAAATGGGTCTGCAAGCACGGTTGATGTCACAGGCATTGCGCAAACTAACCAGTGTCGTATCCAAATCGCGTACGTGCCTGATTTTTATAAATCAACTACGTGAGAAGATTGGCGTGATGTTCGGTAACCCCGAAACCACAACTGGCGGCCGAGCACTGAAGTTCTATTCCTCAGTGCGCATCGATATCCGTCGTATCGGCGCGATCAAGGACGCTGACCGTATAATTGGCGGACGGACGCGTGTCAAGGTGGTTAAGAACAAGGTAGCGCCACCATTCCGCGTAGCGGAGTTCGATGTCATATATGGCGAAGGTATCTCGAGAGAAGGCGACCTACTGGATCTGGCTGTCGAGCATCGCATCGTTGAAAAAAGCGGTGCGTGGTTCTCCCACCGCGGCGAGCGCCTTGGACAAGGCCGAGAAAATGTCAAGAAGCTGCTTCGCGACAAGCCAGAGCTATCCGCAGCGATTGAAACTCTAGTCCGTAAGGAACTCGGATTAGTTCAGGCACCGGAACCAGAGACAGCCCCGGCCTAACGTTCGGTATACTGAGACGGCCCGCGGTGATCGAACAGCTACTCGCCGCCGAGCATTCCCGTTCCTCTGGATAACGCTCTACCCCACCCGACCTGGCTGACGGCCCTTGTGGTCAGTCTGTCCAACGCCGCTATAGCAGGGATGTGCTGGACCGTCGGCGGCGTCGTAGTGCCTATCCATCGTCGGGATGCCGGAGGCCTCTGGCGTCCAACCTTGACGATAGTCATGACCTTCGTCCTCGTGGCCATCGTTATCAAACCGGTAGTTCGCAGACCACCTCCGTGAGAAACGCACGGGGTTGCCATCGCAGTATCAAACTCGCGCCTAATACGCTGTCCTTCCCATCTGGACATGCCGCATCAGCGGCGGCCGTGCATTCGCATTAAGTCGAATGCTACCGATGGCCTGGACCCTGCTCTGGTTCTTCGTTCTCGCCATTGCCACTTCAAGGATCTATCTGACAGTGCATTACCCACTCGATGTCGCAGTAGGTCTCTTGGTGGGCCTGGCGTGCGCGGTTTTCTGAATGGGCACGTGGTTCTATCCCGGTGACAGACGCCTACGGCTTGACTGAACCGATCCCGCTTTCGGTTGGCTTATTGACGTTCCGGTGAAGAATCCACGTCCTGAAACGTGGACTCGTTTATCGTCGCCCCGCCCGTAACGATAAACAATTGCTCACCTGGACGAATGAGTCCGAGTTCTCGGCGCGCGAGTTCTTCGATTGCTCGTGGTTCATCCCGTAATAGTTGCATCTGCCTTCGCAACGCCGCGTTCTCACCGCGCAAAGTGGTAATGAAGGCAAGCAGTTGGTTGTGCTCACGGTTTGCAGTGAGCGTCGCAAGCAGTCCGCGCTCACCAACGAGGGCATTCACCACCAGCACACCGGTGACGAGGATTAAGAAAAACCTCGTAGCACGTCGCTTAGGACGGGCGCGATAAGGAACAATCGGACGGTCTGGCGATTCATCGATTGATCCCTCGTTCAGAATGGCCACGGAATACCAATTTTCGTCAGGATTGTGCAAGTACGTACGTGAGCATGCCTGTTTACTTCAATTCACATGTGAAAGAGCACCGCACCATAAAAAGACGATGTAGCTGATGCGACAGCTACAAAATATGTTATAAATGTATCATACTCATTATATGTAGTCAATTATTCCTAATGTACAGATGTAACATATGTCTTCAAAAATGGCTCGAGGCCGTACAAATAGCGCAGCACTTAACATCAGAAACTTCCCCAGGGAGCTTCTAAAGAACTGCAAGATCCGGGCACTTCAGCGCGATCAACCACTGCGCGATTTTATAATTGAAACTTTGCAGAATGCAGTCGCCGTGTCAAAGAGCAGGCCCCCTCAACGTAAACAGCAATAGGTATAGATCGCTCGAGTCCCATACACTCGTTTCCCACGTGCACCAAACTCAGATCGATCCCCCCATGCCCCATCTCGTGACCTTGCGCTCACGGCAGAAGAGTTTCGTGCCGAGATAGAACACTTTAATGAGTTCGGCAAGAAAACAACCGCCATTGAACTCCCAGACCCGTCATCTAGGATGACACTCTTTGTTAATGAGCGTGGAATTGATCAATGACCAAATACTCACAAAGACATCAAACTGCTGGAGTGTCGACAATCTAAAGAAGGGTACAAACACGAACAGGATTGTGTTGCTTCTCAAGATCGCCTAACCAGGCGAGTCAAGATCGACCAAGAAAACAACTGCGATACAAACAAAAGCTAGCTACACAGAAGTTCGTGAAACCTCGTCATGTAGTTGGCGCTTCTAACGTTCAGCGACTACGTTCGTAATGCTGCTTTCTTTCAACCACCGACGCATCTTGTCACGGCAGCGCTGGATATTCCATCGTGAAGGGATCCGGGAGAGGAATCCGCATGATCTCCTTGCCGGTCAAGTCATCGAGTGTGTAGTCAGGGTTGTCGGCGTCGCCTGCCACGATTGACGTGCGGTCACCGACGATGAGAACTACAAGGTTGTCCGGTTGTAGATACTCTCGGGCGACACGTAGCACGTCGTCCCCACTGACAGCACTAATACGCTCGCGATAGGTCCGGATATAGGACGGATCCCGCCCAGTAAACTCGTCAGCGGCGAAGAGGTTTGCCGTTGACGCCACACTTGAGAAATTCCGCGTGAACGTTTCGATGAATGAGGCTTTTGACGTGCGAAGCTCCGCTTCTGAGACGGCCTGTGTCCGAATACGTTCGATTTCTTCGAAGACAATAGCCGATGCCCGTGCGACGGTTTCACTCCTAGACTGAAAGCTAGCTCGGAATGCTCCTTTATAGTAAGTCCCGAGTGAGAAGGCCGAGTAGGCACTATAGGCGAGTCCTTCGTCCGACCGGATACGGGTAAGTAGTCGAGCGCTAAACCCACCACCTCCTAGGATATCGTTCATCACAGTGAGGGCGTAGCGATCCGGGTTATCCCGAGTCGTTCCCAAATGCCCGATCGATACTCGACCCTGATTTACGTCCGGCTTGTCGACGATATACAGGCCGGGTTGCGGCGTGTGACGCAGTTCCGGAACCTCCGCCACCATCGTGTCATTCACCGGCCAACCGGACATGCGCGCCTCTACCTTAGGTAGGATCGTCGCAGGTTCGACATCGCCTGAAATAGCGAAAACAAAGCCGCCGGGGTGGTAGTACTCACGATGGAAAGCGAGGAGATCCTCTCGCGTAATGGACTCCACCGATGCCTTCGTCGTCGGAGTCGTCGTGAAATGTTCATCACCCCGGAGCAATCGACCCCACTCTCTCCCCTCAATACTCTGCGTACTGTCGTTGCGCCGCTCCATCCCCTGAAGCATCTGATTCTTAGCCAAGTCAAGTCTGGCCTGGTCGAAGGCTGGATTCCGAAGCATCTCAAAGAACAGATCGAGTGTGGCATCGAGATCTTTCGTCAGGCTGTTCATGCTTGCGCGACCCGAGGTCGTGCCAATATTGCTACTCAACTGTGCCGCCAGAAAGGCGACCTCTTCATCAAACTCAGCGGGCGTCATGGCGGCCGTACCGCCTGAGCGGAGCTGGCTTCCGGTCAGGCTGGCCAGACCAGCCTGACCCATGGGCACAAGATACGTTCCTGTCCTTATCGTGACCGAGATAGTAACGAGCGGTAGTTCGTGATCCGGCACGACGAAGGCAACGACCCCGTTCGACAACTCGTGCCGATGACTAGCGGCATCGGGAGGATCAAAGGTCAGACCCGCAAAGACGAGGTCGTTAGGATGCGCCGGTATTGGCTGCGCCGGTGCATGGGACGCGCTACCGCAAACAAACACTAGCAGCAAAGGGGCGATCGCACGCATATTGAATCCAACAACCGTTGTTCGCTTCATCGTCCTGTGCATCAACGCCCACCTCCCAGTTCAGTAAGGCGCCGGCGCACGACCTCCACCATCGCCTTCACCATGTCCTGGCTCTCCGGCGGTGCCTGGTTCAGCATCTGATCCACCTGAACCATAAACTGATTCAGCCGGTCGGCATCCATCTGCTCCACCATCGTAAGAGTCTGCCGAATCTGCTGCTTTTCCTCGTCGCTCAACCTACTCAGCAACGAGTCATCGTCGGTCTCTCCACTCTCTTCCCGATAATAGATCGCGACAGCCCGTGTCTCCGGCGTAAAGTATGTATTCGCTACCCGGATGATGTCGTCCGGCGTAACGGCGTCGTAAAGTGCTGGATCGGTGTTGATGTATTCCCAACCGCGGTTTCCTTCTCGAATGAGCAACTGAATCATTAATTGAAAGCTACTGCGCATGTCGCGGAAGTTTCCTGCCGCATTCTGGTTCTTCACCTTCTGCAGCTCGCGTTCTCCAACTCTCTCCGTCTTCAATCGGTCCAGCTCAACGTAGATCGCTTGTTCAACGTCTTCAGGTGTACGACCCTGCTTGGCCGTGCCGCGTAGCTCGAACATCCCCTCGAACTGGAAACCCGACTGCCCACCCGACGCCGAGGTTGCAACTTCCTGCTCTTCAACTAGGCCCTTGTAGAGCCGGCCAGTGCGCCCGTTCAGCAGCTGTCCGAGAACGACCAAGGCCGGCTCGTCAACGTGACCGTCACGAACCGAGTGGTATCGGATCACCACCTGCGGGTTCGTCTCCGCGTACGCAATCATCCGTTTTTCAGCAAGCTGTGGCATCTCGCGGGTGCGCGGCTCAAGCGGCGCGTGCTCTCCAGGATCAAGCCTGCCGAAATAACGCTCGGCTAGTGCGATCGCCTCGTCCGGATCGAAATCACCAACCAACGCTGCGGCGAGATTATTGGGTGCGTAGTACACGTCAAAAAAAGCCAGCGCCTCCTCACGCGTCATACCCTCGAGATCGGATGGCCAGCCGACAACCGGCCATCCATACGGCGACGACTCCCAGAACATCGCATCGAACTGCTCTTGGAATTTGCCAATCGGCGTACTGTCTGTCCGTAGGCGCCGCTCTTCGTGGACGACGTCCCGCTCAGAATAGAACTCACGGAAGACCGGGTTCGCTAGACGGTCACTCTCCATCCAGAACCATAACTCGAGTTTATTGGCTGGGACGTTGACGAAGTAAATCGTGAAATCGTAACTCGTCCCGGCGTTCATGCCCGAGGCCCCTTGCCCAGTGTAGATGCGACTGAAGTCCTCTTTGATGACTAATTCGCTCTGACGTGCAAGGAGTTCGTCAAAAGTGGCAAGAAGCTCTTGATGCCGGGTCGAGCGTGCCGCCGGGTCGTCTGGATCGTCAATCTGCCCGAGCTGATACGCGCGCTCAAGCTCTATCTCTTCGACCTGGATTTCTTTCCGGATGCCGTCGAGCTGCTCGATAATCTCCAGGTCCTGTCCGATATCCTTGGTGCCGATGGAGTGCGTTCCCTTGAACATCATGTGCTCGAAGAGGTGCGCAACTCCGGTAATGCCAGGCCGCTCGTACACCGAGCCGACCTTGGCAACCCATCCCGCGGCAATATTCGGATCACCTGACCGTGGGACCAACAGCACGGTCAGGCCGTTGTCGAGTTCGTGTTCAACAACCTCCACCTCCTGCGCAAGCGACACCGTCGGCAGCACGAGGGCAAAGACAAGAGGCCAGCGCAGCAACAACTGAGTCATTCGAACACCTCGATCTAAAAGGGGTAAATGAGTCTCGCATAGTTAACTACCTTGCGCCTAGTACTCCCTCTGCGTTATTTTGACTGATGGAGCACGTGTTTCGCACCCATGATGTGCCGAGGTAGCTCAGTCGGTAGAGCACATGACTGAAAATCATGGTGTCGGCAGTTCGATTCTGCCCCTCGGCACCACTTCTCTTACAAAACGTCCGGTTCACGGATCCGGGGTGTTCTTTTTCACCGGTTTGACGCGCTAACTCGTCTGAACTGGTCTGATCCGTTCCGTCAGCCATCCCCCATTCGCGTCACGAACACTCGAACCCGTTGAACTGCCTGTCTTACCGCGCTAGGCTAGACATCTCACCGTTTGTCGTTGAGGCGGAGAATGCCAGAAGTAAAACACAACGCTTTGAGTGAGGAGAACCAGATGAGCAGTCGACCTAACCCCGTAGCGTATCTCGCGCTCGCAATGGTGGTGATGATGCCACTGATCACAATAGCGCAGTCGACGACCATGACCCGTACGCCATGGGGCGACCCAGACCTGCAAGGAGTCTGGGACTACCGTACGATTACGCCCCTTCAACGACCTGAAGAGCAGCTGAACAAGGAATTTCTAACTGAGGAAGAGGCAGCGAGTCTCGAACAGAACATCCTCGACCGAAATGCGCGCCTGTTGACTCGGGCCCCTGAACTTACCTCGGCCAGTGACCAGGTGGATCAACGAGAAGACGGCACACCTGGTTTCTACAACAATTTTTGGCTCGACCGGGGTACAACAGCTGTCGAGACCAGACGCACGTCACTTATCGTGGACCCTCCTGACGGACAACTGCCGCAGTTAACACCGGAAGCGCAGCGCCGGGCCGATTCGCCCGAGGCACAGCGCATTGCCGATGTGCGGCAGGGTGTACAGCCTGCCCAGTCCTGGACGGACCTTGATGCTGGCGATCGTTGTATTCAACACGCGAAAGCCGGCCCACCGATCAGCGTAGGCGGCTACAACAACAACATTCAGCTGTTTCAAACCCCTGACTACGTAGCGCTGCTCAACGAGCAGAACCACGACGTGCGCATCATTCCGCTGGACGGGCGGCCAAACGTCGCGTCTCAAATTTCACAATGGATGGGAGACTCACGCGGTCAGTGGGAGGGGGAGACGCTGGTTGTCACAACTGTTCAGTTCAACGGAAAGCATGACCAGATCGGACGTCCATTGCTGTCAACCGGTGAGAACCTTTCTCTGGTCGAACGGTTCACGCGCACTGACTCAGACACGCTACTCTACGAGTTCACAGTGACCGACCCGACCATTTGGGTCAGACCCTGGACAGTGGAGCACCCAATGAAACGGAATCCAGGCCTGATCTACGAATTTGCCTGTCACGAAGGTAACTACGGTCTCTACAACATCATGGCTGGCTCTCGCATGGAAGAACTCGCGGCAGCAGAAGCCAGGTAAGACCATTATCCGATCGCATCAAACAGAAGGGGATTCGCTAAGTAACGGCCGCGCACCTTACATCTCTTAGCAACAAAGACGCTACTGTGGTGCATGACCGGCCCGTGGAGTAGTTGTTCCAGGTAATGCGCCATCCAGCTATCCACGTAACCGATGACGAATGTATAGGTGAAAAGCGCCTTTGACAACAGGTCGAGACTGTAGAACGGGCATACTGACGCGTAGCCGTATGCCCGCGAATGGGAAGAAGCGAGCACCCGCGCAGCTCGTCTCCGAACGCGTTGAACCCCGTCCCACGGTGCACTAGGCTACAAACCTTACCGTTGGTGGTCGCGACTAGTGGATGACGTCGATGACCGATTGTTACGCACGTCTCATTTCCATCGCCATTCTCGTTACGGCGCTCATTGCGTGGATCTGCGCAGAGCAAGCGCCACCCGCCGGTTGTGTATGAAACTCGGCCTTGTACTAGCACTCATCACCGCGGCGTCCTGGGGCGTCCTACCAATAGCTCTCAAACTCACGCTGCAGGGCATGGACCCGGTAACCATCACGTGGTACCGCTTCACTGCGGCAGCACTCGTCCTCGGCGCCATCCTTGCGGTGACCGGACGTTTACCGACGCTGCTTTCTCTTAGCCGCCGCATCTGGCTGCTTCTCGCTCTCGCGATTACCGGCCTGACTAGCAACTACGTACTCTACCTTGTCGCCCTGTCACACACTACGCCTAGTGTTGCCCAGATCGTGATCCAACTGGCGCCGGTGTTTCTCCTTCTCGGTGGCTTGTTCGTCTTCAGAGAAACATTCTCTACTCGGCAATGGGCTGGTTTGGCGTTGCTGATGCTTGGCTTGGTCCTTTTTTTTAACCGGCGTCTCCCAGAGCTTTTGAATCTGTCCACCGACACCGGCCTGGGCACTGCTCTTCTGGTTCTAGCTGCCATCGTGTGGGCAGTATATGGACTAGCCCAGAAGCAATTGACAGAACACCTCAGACCGCAGCAAATCCTATGGTTAGTGTACCTAGGCGCCGTCCTCGTGTTGTTTCCAGCCGCCTCGATCGGAAAGGTGCGTGACCTCGATGCACTGCAATTCTGGATGCTGATCTTTTGCTGTGCGAATACCCTGATCGCGTACGGCGCGTTCGCCGAGGCACTGAAACACTGGGATGTGTCTCGGGTTGGCGCAGTACTGACGTTGGCACCACTGTTCACGCTTACATGCGTGTGGTTCGTGGAACGATTCATCCCAGGGCTGTTGGTGCCTGAAGGGCTCGATGCCTTGAACACGTTCGGCGCATTGCTGGTGGTCGGCGGTTCAGCGGCATGTGCCCTCAGCGCAGCGAACGCGGACACCTGATTCCTATAAGCTCTGCACCTCACCCACCGCCGTCAACATCCTGGGTTGCCCACCATGCTATCGGCTCGCTGGTAAAACCCGCCCCTTCTCCCGCACAGATCTTGCCGAGTAGAGGCGCTGAATCAGAAGGTCAATTCCCTTCACCAAGCAAATGATCAAAATCGGAACCAGGACAGCACGGTGACGTGCGCTTTTCACTCCAACGAAGACGTTGAGGAACATTGCGTACCCGACCCAGACGGAGAGAACGATCCCGTGCAGTCGATGGCGAACACGCGCCAGCGCGACGAAACCAACAAAAGCAAACACGATGCTGTAGGCCTCCACTAAAGATGAAAAACTGACGCGGATCTCAGGAAAAAAGTCGTGGATCCGGCCAGAGATCGTCAGTGTCAATGGATCAAACACCCCAGCACCCGGAAGAAGCAGAAACGTGTAGAGTCGCTTTACGAAACCGACGACCAGCAGATGGGCGACGGCGATGGGCTGTTCAAGAAACGCTCGGCCGGAGTCGAGAAGATCAACGAACGGATTGAACCCCAGCGCATCGAGCGCGGTATTCTCACTAATGCCAAGCTTTGTCGTGGAAAAACCCACGATTGCTTGATAAGAAGTGACGACGACTTGGTCGTACGCTATCCAGTTGACCAGGCCTTGCGCAGTCCAGGTGATTAAAAACCCGCTGCCCACAAGCAGCATGAGTCGTACATCGCGAGTCGCCGCAAACCTGCGTTCGGCGTCGATATGACGCATGGCCAGCACGATGGTGATCGCGAGCAAGAGAATCGGATAGCCGAAGACTTCGGCCCGTGCCATATTCGCGAGTCCGAACAGAATCCCGGTCGCCACGCACGCCGGCCACGGGCACGCGTCGCGCGTGATGATCAAGACCAACGCCGCCAGGCTCGCGTAGAACAGCGGCAGGTATAGCGCCTCCATCCCGATGACGCCCGACAGGAAGATCAGTAGAACGTTGAGCGCACACAACAAAGCGCTGACTGCGGCAATGCGACGTGACTCGAAAACGGTTCGAGCAATGACGTAGGTGGTCGCTGGTACGACGACTCCCAGTGCAGCCTGCACCAAAATGATCGCACCGAAATTGCTAATCCCGGCTATTCGATAGATCGCCCCCAGGAAGTACCAGTAGAGTATCCCCCCCCACCTGCTGGCGTCCTCGAGCACGGGCCGCACGCCCGATGCGATCTTGGTCGCCAGCAGGTGATACGACGGCGCATCGTCACTTGCCACGAGGTAATCACTGCCCACGCCTGACAGTAGACGCATGCCCCAGTAATACCGGACCACAAACGCAACGATGAGAATGGACGTAAACACGCCAAGCTCGAGACATCGAGGTGAGACACGACGCCGTAGTATTGCGCTCCAGGATCCGACTTCGCGGCTGTAGCGCGCATGAAACCACAATCCCAGGCTCTCGCATACGAGCGTCACGGCCGCGATGGCCCAGAAGCCCTGTGCGGCGACGTACCCCAGCATCACAAGAGCGATCACAAGAAGACCGCTCACGGGAATCACCGCTGTGGCCGCCGCTATCTCGGGCGCGACACGTCGTGCGGACCTCTGATCTCGAATCGTCTGTGCTGCGAGCCACACTGACGCTACCGACACACACGTGAAGAGCGAAGCGACATAGAGGCGACCCACCACCAGATAGGTGGGCGACGTAAGGCCACTTTCAAAAATTGTTCGGTAAACGCCCTGCTCCCACTGGAATCCGAGTACCGCGAGCACGTGAGTCGCCCCGAACACCGCGACAGCCCACAGTGCAGCCGGCAAGGCGGGTCCCGCATGGACCTGTCCATAGAGCCAGCCGCATATGGCCGCGAACGCAAACCCCACCAGCGGTAGGTGCAGCTGCACCACGCCATTTCCAACAGGCACGAGTACGGTCGGAAAGGCAAAGAGGTCACCGGTGCTCGCACGCGCAACGACGACTCCGAGCAACGGAATTACCGCCCCGAGGACGAACTGCGGATTAAATCGCATCACTGATGCGCGGTATGGGCAGCAAAGAAAGAAACCTGCCGCGAAAACCAAGCTGTCGCAGCTTTTACAGCCAACTCATGCCGATGTGCCAGGACGGGAGCAGCACGTATTCCGGCTGATCCTCGAACAGCTTGGTTTCGTCCAGAACAGGAAGCAGCGCACCTGACATGTACGTTCCGATCTTGCACGCCCCCCTCCCTCGAGTACGCAGTGCGGAGGTTTCGGCACAAAAAGCAGCAGTCATACACATAAGCATCGGTTCTCGGACTGACCTGAACTAATTTGTCCACGAGTGTTACCCAGGGAAATATGGCGTCATCCTTCGCCCCACGATGCGTGGAAGTGTTCCTCGACGACACTTTGTGCCAGTCAGTCACAGATAAGCGCCGCTTTACCAGTCAGCTGCATGAAACCCTGGCCGGTCGGCACGCGCTTCGAACTGATGTCCGTTGACGGTTGCGGAGTAAATGAACGCACCACTTACATCGCCCCGACGTAAGCCTGTCAACCGAACCACACAGGCGACACGTCCTTAGTCAGTGACGGCATGTTCGACCCTTTACCCTTCTATCCTCAGGCAGTCCAGCAGAGCGCAACAAAATCAATGTACAGCGCACCGATACGATCGACCATCCGCTTGACGCTAAAATGCTCGCCAGCGAACATACGGCCAGCCTCCCCAATCACTCCGCGGCGCGGGTGTTTCAGCAGCCGTCGGCATCCATTCCCGTGCACGGCGTTGACCTTCGGCGATCTGCCCGGGGGTCATGCGCTCTGCAACGGCATCTCTGGCCTGCACGTACCCGTCGCGATCCTCACCGGACGACCGCGGCGCGGCGAGCTGGTACCACATGTAGGCTTCTACGTCGTCCTGCGGGATGCCGCGGCCCGTCTCATACATGACCCCTAGGTTGTACTGCGCGCCGGCGTACCCTTGTTCCGCGGCCAGCCGGTACCAACGGACTGCCTCGGCGTCTTCCTGCGTGACGACGCGTCCGTTGGCGAAGATGAGCCCGGCTCTGAACTGCGCGTGAGCCACCCCCTGCGCAGCGGTAAGGGCGTACCAGTGCACCGCGGCCGCGTCTTGATCCTGCCGCACAGGTACGAGCGCAGTGGATTCCTCGAACCAGTTCAACACCACCGTTAGCGTTCGTCCCTGTTCTAATGCGCTGCCATCCTCAACGTAAACGAAGTTGACTGCGTCGTCGGACACACTGAAGTGTCCTGCACCGGTGTTGTTTTGCGGGGTGTTGGCCCGTTTCAGACTCTCGACGAGCGAAACCGGACTGAAAACCGGATCGTCGATGACCTCCAGCCGACCCAGATCCAACCCAATTGCAAGCAGCGCGTCATCCACCGCATAGACCAGATGCCCAGTCCCGATGTATTGCGCATCGCTGCCACCTGCAATCAACAACCTCCGCTCACCCGTTTCGACCGATTCCGTAACCACATTTACTTCGTCCCTGCGGCTGCTTCCCCCAACAGTGGTCGACGAGAACAAGACCCACTCCCCTCCGGGCAGTAGTTGCGGACCGTGAATCTGTTCCCCGTCGCGAGCGTCGATAACCAGTTCGGCCGTTCCTCCATTTGCCGACACCTGCATAACACCGGCCGGCTGGCCAAAGAAAATCGAACTGGGTCCGAACTGACCTACTGTTCCCATGTCTTCCCAGCTCATACCAAATGGGATGGTGGCATCAACAAGGGTGACCGCGGCGCCACCACTGACGGCAATCTTCTTGATCTGCTGGTCAGGTGCCGAAAAATATACGATCCACTCACCGTCCGGTGAGAACAATGGATTGTGCACGCTTACGCTGGTTCCGGAAAGAAGTCTGGTTTGCTCAGTATCGAAGCCGGCCGTGAGACGCTTGTCCAGTTCCTCGCGTCGACGTACGTACTTCTCCAACTCAACAACGAGCGGGGTCAACTCACCGGCCACTCTAATGGCCGCGGTGAGTCGGTTGATGCGCCGCTCGACGGACATCCTACGCTTGACGACGGTCTGCGGCAGGGTATGCAGATAGAGTCCGTCAATCGTGTTGTAGATGAACCGGGTACCATCCGGCGAAAAAGCAACCAGCGTTCGACTGCTGCTCTGGAATGTCTGATCAGCGGGAAGTTCATAGCTGACGCGAATGACCAGGGGTCCGTAACGATAAGTACAACCTGCGCACGCGTCTTCATTGCGAAGAGGGGCAGATTGCATCAAAAACCAAAACGACGCCCCAGCGATCACGGTACCGAGCACGACACCACCGAACCTGGTACCGGTTATCAGGGTCATAATGCAGGCTTATCCTACCGCTGGCTGGCAAGGCCGTAAAGCCTGGTTACGGTGCGCGCGGGTGGGCGAGGTCCTGGGCACTGCCGGTCTCCGGGGGGACCGGGAACGACGGCCGACCGAGGAAATCCTACAAAGTAACGGTGCAAGGGCGCCGAGGCGTCTAAAACAAGCCAAGAGTCTGGCGCCCAGTTCTCACGAGGGCTGAGCGACGGGGCTTAGGAACTGACAGGGCCTGCGACGGATAAAATGTTCGGTACGAAAAGGACATTCGACTACAAAGTTTTTGATCCGGCGAGCACAATCGAAATCCCAATCTCAGTCAAGAGACATTGACATTACTCGGAAAGGATGCGGAGAGTATGTTGAATTTACCGATATGCTTATGGGCATAACTCACACACTGTTTTCAGAACAATAAGGTGTGAGAACAACTTTGAGAAAGATGATAAAGAA
>Ga0310345_10000424_pt1 | contig 65749 bp, 60 predicted proteins | sample HC15DNA20500_MG_FD_204667 | JGI IMG/M metagenome (GOLD analysis project Ga0310345, IMG submission 204667) | Marine microbial communities from station ALOHA, North Pacific Subtropical Gyre - HC15-DNA-20-500_MG | ecosystem: Environmental > Aquatic > Marine > Oceanic | place: Pacific Ocean: North...
TCACACTCCAGCCGGCAGCTATAGGGCTCGCTGTTTTTGGGGGCGGCGTACCCGACGAGGCAACACTGCAGAACCTCGAACACCTGTTTCAGAAGACGCCACATATGGCGTGGTTGGCCGTGGTCGATCCCGAGTTGCGAGATTCGCCTGAAATACTCGGTTTGCTTGGCGACTACTTTCGTGACTGTTTGCCTCACCCCGTCGATTCCGAGTCTTTACTGCACAGTGTCGATCGTGCACAAGAGATGGCCCGTATTCGCAAGTTACGGTCCCCGAGCTCTTTACCCTCTCTTCCGAAGTCGGGCGCGATGTTGGCAGAAAGTGCTGTCATGCAGCCGGTCGTGCGCACGTTGGGCAAATGTGCGCGTTCGAGCGCGCCGGTCTTAATAACTGGCGAGAGTGGTACAGGCAAGGAACTCGCAGCTAAGACGATTCACCTTCAATCTGCACAGCAAAAAGGTTCGTTCGTTGCTGTCAACTGTGGAGCCATTCCCGAGAACCTCATTCAAGCGGAACTCTTTGGCCATACGCGTGGCGCCTTTACGGGTGCCGATCGAGAAAAAGTTGGGCGTATCGAGGCCGCGCATGGTGGCACCTTGTTTCTCGACGAAATTGGCGATTTGTCCCTGCCGCTTCAGGTCAACTTGTTGCGTTTTCTGCAAGAGGGGGTGATAGAGAAAGTTGGTTCCACCAAGCCAGTTCGCGTGGATGCGCGTGTGGTTGCTGCGACCCATCGAGATATCGAGCGTCAAATCGAGACCGGTAATTTTAGAGAAGATCTTTATTACCGACTCAATGTGCTACGAGTGGTTTTGCCACCGCTACGTGAACGGTATGACGAAATCGAGTCGTTGGCTACGGTTTATCTGGAACAGTTTGCGCAGGAAAGCGACTCGCGTGTCGTTGGATTTTCGCGCCAGGCGATGCGCGTCATTAAAAGCTACGACTGGCCCGGCAATATTCGGGAGCTTGTCAATCGTGTCAGGCGTGCGGTCATCATGGCGGACCAGCCACTCCTCACTCCGGGAGATCTTGGCCTTGATCGCCGTTTCAGTAATCGTGGAAACAAAACGCTTAAACAGGCGCGGGCGGAAGCTGATCGCTCCGCGTTGATACGTGCTCTAAATACAAGTGGGCATAACATTGCTGAAGCAGCGCGGCATCTTGATGTGTCGCGATTAACGATCTATCGGCTCATGGAGCGGCACGGAGTGAAGTTGTCGAATACGACGGACAACGGTGGGGCTGAGAACGAGTAATTCGAGGAAGGGACGGGGGCAAATCGTGAATAAAAATGGTAAGCACAAAAAACTGCAGGCAGCGCCGTTAGTCGTTTTAATGACGACCGGTGCGCTGTGGCATGGTTTTGCTGTGGCGCAGTCGCAGCCCGCAGAATCTGGAGCACCTGAGGAAAGAGCGCCGCAAGTGAGCGAGCAGGCGCAGCCTGTAGGCGTTGCGCCGGAAGATGAATTGCAGCCGGCCGAAGCGACCGAGGTCCTGGATACACGCGGCGTTTTAACGCCGAAGAACAGCTTGATCTTCGAGCCGTCCTTGTCGATGAGTTATTCGTCGTCGAACCGAGTTGCCATCGAAGCTTTCACGATCATTCCTGCGATTGCGGTTGGGCTTATCGATGTTCGAGAAGTACGCCGAGAAACGCTGACAGCAGCTGCTGCGTTCCGCTATGGCATTACCGATCGGTTCGAGATCGAGGCGCGCGTGCCCTATGTATGGCGCCGCGACGAAGTTCGTCAGCGCGCGCTGCTGGAGCCAACGTCGGATGATGTAATCATCGACTCAGATGGTGATGGCATCGGCGATATCGAAGCGGCCCTGCATTATCAATTGAACATGCCGGACCCGGGCAATGCATATTACATTGGTAATCTGCGGGTAAAGAGTCGTACGGGCGACGACATATTCGAGGTCGAGCGCGAGTTCGTAATGGACGACGACGTGATCGTTGGTCAGCGCCTGGCCGAACAACCAACTGGCTCTGGTTTTTGGGCACTTGAGCCCAGCTTGACATTTATTCTACCCACCGATCCAGCCGTCTTTTTCGGAAATATCGGTTATACATGGAACTTCGAGCGGGATGTCGGTGGGGACATCGGTCGGGTCGACCCTGGCGACTTTCTGAATTTGAGTTTCGGCATGGGGTTTGGCGTAAACGAAAAGACTTCGTTCAGCATGGGCTACGATCATACCGTCGTTTTCGATACGGAATATAAGGATCTTGAAGCAACGCAGAACGTTGAGTTCGACCGTGTCCACGTTGGTAATCTGTTGCTAGGTTTCAGTCACCGTTTTTCAAAGACACGAAGTCTCAACATTTCACTAGGGATAGGTGTCACAGAGGAGGCACCGGACGTCCAGCTGACCTTGAAAATGCCGCTGAAGCTGTTCTAGCCCGCGGGGCTTATCTCGGCGCATATCAATGGCGTTTTAGGGCTCACTACAACTGCTACGAGAACGAGTCGAACGGAAAGTGCGCTGGGTTTGTCGTTAAACGCCGAGGCGGGGTTTAATCGGGGTACGGCGCCTCGATCGGTTCTGCCGACCGGCCGGTAACCGTGGTGCCGATCGAGGCAGTGATCACGGCCATGATCGCCAGCCACTGCAGCAGGCTCAGCGCCTGGCCGAGAAACAGCAGGCCGGAGAGCGCGCCGAAAGCCGGTTCCAGGCTCATCAGCGTGCCGAAGGTCTGGGTTGGCAGGCGTGGCAGGGCGACCATTTCCAGGGTATAGGGCAGGGCGGTCGAGAGCAGCGCCACGCACAGCGCGATCAACAGCACGTGCGATTGCGTGATGGCCGGCGCGGCGTCGACCAGCCCGATCGGCGCGATCACGACCGCGGCAATGGTGATGCCCCAGACCGCGCTCTGCATGCCGTTGACTTCGCCCGCGCGCTGGCCGAACAGTATATACGCTGCCCAGCAGCCGCCCGCGCCGAGCGCGCAGAGCACGCCGGTGAGGTTGATGGTGTGGTCGCTGTTGCCGTGGTCGAGACCCAGCAGCACCGCGAGCCCGGCGATCGCGATGGCGATCCAGAGCAGGTCGAAACGGCTCTTGGACGACCACAGCGCCACGCCCAGCGGGCCGGTGAACTCGAGCGCGACCGCAATGCCGAGCGGGATGTGATTGATCGCCTGATAGAGCAGAAAGTTCATCGAGCCCATGGCGATGCCGTAGAGCAGCAGGTCGCGCCAGTCGCGGCGGGCCACGCGCCAGCGCCAGGGCCGGAAGATCGCCCAGAGAATGAGCGCGGCCATGATCAGGCGCAGCGAGGTCGCGGTGGCCGGACCGACGGCCGGGAACAGCGACGTGGCCAGCGACGCGCCGCCCTGGATGCAGCTCATCGCGATCAGCAGCAGACCGATGGGCATCAGGCGTGCCCGCAGGGATGCGTTATACGATGTCATCGACAGCACTCGTAAGAACGCCGGCACGCAGGATGGTGGCGCGCCGGCGGGGCGGATGATGACGCATAATCGATGAATGGGCAATATATTGCACAATGACGACGAGCGGCCCAACGTGCTCGTGCACGTGGCGGGCAACGTGCATCGGCTGCGCCGGGATGCGGGGCTGAGCCAGCAGGCGCTTGCCGACGCCGCGGGGGTAAGCCGGCGCATGCTGGTGAATATCGAGAAAGGCGACGTCAACGTCAGCCTGAACACGCTCGATCGCATCGCCGAAGCGCTGGGGGTGCTGTTTTATGCCCTGGTACAGCCGCCGGAAACGCCGGACTCGGCGCGTATCGACGAACTGGCCTGGGCCGGCGCGCACCCCGACAGCCATGCGCGGCTGCTGGCCAGCAAGCCGGCGCGTAACGAAGTCGAGCTATGGGCCTGGTCGCTCGCGCCCGGCGAACGCTACGACTCGCCGGCCGACCCGTCCGGCTGGCAGGAAATGCTGGTGGTCACGGCCGGCACGCTCACGCTCTGGATAGAAGCGCAGTCACGCACGATCGCCGCGGGCGACTTCCACGTGTTCACCAGCGATCGTGACCATGCCTACGCGAACGAGACCGACGCACCGCTGCGCTTCATTCGCAACGTGATCTATTAACGCTACGCCTGATCAGTCCGCGGGCCCCGAAGGCATCCGCCGGCGCAGCAGCGGCCCGACGATATAAGGCGCGAGCACGCCGATCAGGGCGAACGCCCACAGCCCGATCGCCAGCGGCGAGCCGACCAGCGTCCACCAGCTTCCGTCCGAAAGCTCCAGCGCATGGCGCAGATTCTGTTCCATGCCGGGGCCGAGCAGCAGACCGAGAATGACCGGCACGAGCGGGATATCCAGCTTTCGGAAGAAATAGCCGGCCACCCCGAAGGCGATCATGAAATACAGGTCGGAGGCCGAGTTGCTGATCGAGTAGATGCCCACGAACGCCACCATGGTGACGATCGGCAGCAGATAGGCCTGCGGTACCGACAGGATCTTCACGAACAGGCCGATCAGCGGGATATTGAGCACCAGAAGCAGCAGGTTGCCGATGAGCAGCGCGGCAATCACGCCCCAGACCACATCGCCGTGCTGGCTGAACATCAGCGGCCCCGGCGTGATGTTGAACGAGATCAGCAGCGCGAGCAGCACTGCGGTGGTGCCGCTGCCCGGTACGCCGAGCGTGAGCATGGGCACCAGCGCGCCCGAGGACGCCGCGTTATTGCCGGCTTCCGGCGCGGCCAGCCCGCGGGGATCGCCCTCGCCGAAGCGCCCGTCGCGGCCGACGACGCGTTTTTCCAGCGTGTAGCTCACGAAACTGCCCAGCGACGCGCCGGCGCCGGGCAGCACGCCGGCGAAGAACCCCAGCACGCCGCTGCGCAGCGAAGTCGGCAGGATCGCGACGAGGTCGCGCCAGGACAGCTTGAGCCGGTTCATGGCGATCGGCTTGCGGGTGCCGAGCGCGGCATCCTCGATGAAGAACAGCAGCTCGGAAATGGCGAACAGGCCGACGATGGCGATGATGAAGTCCACGCCCTCGTACAGCTCGAGCATGCCGAAGGTATAGCGCTGCACGCCGGTGGCATCGACGCCGACGGTGGCCACCATCAGGCCGATGGCCGCGGCGGTGAGCGTCTTGACCGGGTTCTTGCCGGTAATGCCGCCGAGCGTGGCGAAGGCCAGCGCGAACAGCGCGAAGTATTCCGCCGGGCCGAAGGTGAGCGCGAAGTCGGCGAGCAGGGGCGCGAGGATGATCAGGCCGATGGTCGCCAGCAGCGAACCGATGAACGAGGCCACGGCCGAAATGGCCAGCGCCTCGGCGGCCTTGCCGGAGCGGGCCATGGGATAGCCGTCCAGACAGGTCATCATCGCCGGCGAGTCGCCCGGTATGTTGAGCAGGATCGCGGAAATACGCCCGCCGTACATGGCGCCGGCGTAGACCGACGTGAGCATGATCAGCGCTGTTTCCGGCGGCAGGCCCAGCGTGAAGGCCAGCGGGATGATGATCGCCACGCCGTTGGCCGGGCCGAGCCCGGGGAGCGCGCCGATGAGGGTGCCGAGAAAGGCGCCGGCCAGCGCGAACATCAGGTTGTACGGCTCCAGTGCCACCCCGAAGCCCTGGACAAGGAAGTTCAGCGTCTCCATCTAGTAAACCTCCAGCATCGTCAGCGGCCCGGCAGGCAGCGGCAGGTTCAGCAGGGCAGTGAACAGGAAGTACACGATCAGCCCCGCGGCCAGGCCGACGCCGAAACCGCGTACCGGCGGCGCGCCCATGCGCCAGATGAGCGTGCCCACGGCCAGCGTGGTCGAGATGATGAAACCCAGCGGCACCAGCGCGACCGTGTAGACCAGCAGCACGACCACGGCCGTCACCAGTTCCAGGCCGGTGCGCGCCGACGGCCAGGGATTGTCGGCATCGGGCCGGAAGATGAGATAGAGACTGCACAGCCCGAGCAGCGCGGCGAGCAGTTTCGGAAAGGTGCCCGGCCCGACCATCGCGCTGCCGGCGAACGGTTCCGGAAAATGGAAGGCCGAGGTGCCGTAGGCGATGGCGATCACCAGCAGGCCGAGCCCGAAGATGCGGTCGTTGAGTTTCATTGGGTCAACCCGATTTCCTTCGACAACGAGCGGATTTCCTTCACCTGCTCGTTTACGTACGTCCTGAATTCGGCGCCGCTCTTGTGAAACGGCATGAGCCCGTTGCGGGTCATGACCTTTTGCCAGCGATCGCTCGCATAGAGCTCGTCGAGTGCGTTCTGCCAGTAGCGCACGGCATCGTCGGAAATATCCTTGGGCATGTAGAAGCCGCGCCAGTTGGGCGCGGTCACGTCCAGGCCCTGCTCACGCGCGGTCGGGATATTCGACAGATCGCCGGGCAGGCGCTCGTCGGCCAGTACCGCCAACACCTTGAGATCGCCGGATTCGATGAAGCCGCGGGCTTCGCTGATGTCGCCGGTGAAGGCATCGACATGGCCGCCGATGATCTGGATCAGCGCCTCGCCGCCGTTGTTGTAATAGAGGTAGGGGATCCGGTTCAGCTCGCCCACGCCCGCCGCCTTGGCCGCGAGCAGCACCTTGAGATGATCCCAGCCGCCCTTGGCGCTGGCGCCGGCGAACTTCACCGCGCGCGGATGGCCTTTCAGCGCCTCGAGCAACTCCGGCAGCGTGTCGTATTCGGAATCCTTGTTGACCGCGATTACGCCGTAGTCGGCGCCCACCGCGCCGATCCAGTTCACCATGTCGACCGACAGGTTCTTGAACTGGCCCTGGGCAAGGCGCGTGGTCGTCGCCGTGGAGGCCGCCACCAGCAACTGGTTGTCGTCCGCGCGCTTGGACACGGTATGGGCGAAGGCCACACCGCCGCCTGCGCCGGCCATGTTGATCGTCTGCACCGACCGGGGCACGAGGCCGAGCTGCTCCAGCGTCACGCCCACGCTGCGGCAGGTGAAATCCCAGCCGCCGCCGGGATCCGACGGCGCGATGCAGTCGACCTTGCCGCGCGGCTCGAAGGCATGGGCGGTGCTCGCACACAGGGCGATCAGGCCGGCGATCAGGAAAACGCACTTTCGCATGACGGGCTCTCGCAGCAATGGGGCGTACGCCGCGTGCCGCCACGGCGCGTCGAGGCGCGCTATTGTCCTCCGCGCACCTGGCGGGCGAAACATGAACAAAAGTCTTAGATCATCAGTCGCTTAGCCGATCTAAAAACGCTGCGGCGCCGGGCCTGGCTGCGGATTTCGCGTCGAACCTTGCTACAGTCTGGCGCGATCGCGCCGCGACGGCGCCACGCCGCGTGACGCGCGCCGATCACATGCCATTCGATGAACGGGGGATAACGACATGACGTATGTCGCTTCGCGTATCGCAGCCGCGGCACTGGCCGTGCTCACGCTCGCCGGCCCGGCCATGGCGGCCGATGAGCCGATCACGATCTATACCGACAACTATGCTGCCGACGAGGCGATGAGCCGCGTGGCCCGCGATCTCATCGAGCAGCATTTCGATACACCGGTGGAACTCAAGCCGGTGTCGGTGGGCGTGTCGTTCGTCGGGACCGCGCGCGATGAGCGCAGCATGTTTCTGGCGGCCTGGCTGCCGGCCACGCACGGCGAGTACATGGCCCGCGTGGAGGACGACGTGGTCAACCTGGGCACCATCTATACCGGCGCCAAGCTGGGCTGGGTGGTGCCGGACTACGTGCCGGCCGATCAGTTGAGCAGTATCGAAGACCTGAAAAAGCCCGAGATCGTCGAACGGCTGAACGGCCGCATCCAGGGCATCAGTGCCGGCGCCGGCCTGATGCAGCTGTCGAACAAGGCCGTCGAGGAGTACGCGCTCGACGATTATCGTCTGATCACCGCCAGCGGCCCGGCGATGACCGCCGCCCTCAAGCGCGCGGTCGAGAACCGGGAATGGATCGTGGTGACCGGCTGGAGCCCGCACTGGAAATGGGAGCGCTTCGGCCTGCGCTATCTCGACGACCCGAAAGGCACGCTCGGTGGCGAAGAGCACGTCGACGCCATCGCAAGCCCCGCGCTGGTCGAGTCCGAACCCGAAATCACCGATTTCATCCGCCGGATGACGTTCGAGCTCGACCAGATCAACCCCATGCTCGCCGAGGCCGAACGCACCTCCTATGACGAAGCGGCCGAAACGTTCATCGAGCAACATCCGGACCTGATCGAGAGCTGGCTCGAAGGCGAGTGAGCGCGCGCCGGCCGCCCGGATGCGCTGCGTGGCCGGTATCCCGACCCGAGGCGTCAGCGCGTGTTACGCCAAACGGCTAGCGCAGCAGCTGGCCGCCGTCCACGGTCAGCGTCTGGCCGGTGATCCACGACGCCAGCGGCGAGGCGAGAAAGACCGCGGTGTTGGCGATCTCTTCCGGGCGGCCGAAACGGCCGAAGGGAATGCTGGCGAGCGTCGCGTCATAGACCGCCGGATTGTTTGCCTTGCGCTGTTGCCAGAGCCCGCCGGGGAAATCGATGGAGCCGGGGGCGATGGCGTTCACGCGGATGCGCTCGCCGGCCATTTCCGAGGCCTGTGACTGGGTGTACTGGATCAGCGCGGCCTTGATCGCGCCATAGGCCGCGGTGCGGGAGGATGCCGCCTGGCCGGCGATCGACGCGATATGGATGACGCTCGCCTGTTCGCTTTGTGCCAGCCAGGGCCGCGCGGTGCGCGTGGCGCGGATGGTGCCGAGCAGGTCGACGTCGATGCTTTTCTGCCAGCCTTCCTCGCTGTCGCCGGGCCCGAAGCCGGAGGCGTTGTTGACGAGGATATCGATCCCGCCGAGCGCGGCGGCGGCTTCGTTCACATAGGCTTCGATGGCTGTCGCATCGGCCACGTCGCAGACGGCTGTATGCACGGTCGTGCCGTGCGTGGCCAATTGGTCGTGCGCGGCCTGCAGCGTGTCGGCGCCACGCCCGCAGATCGACACATGCACGCCTTCGGCGGCGAGCGCGTTGGCGATGGCCAGGCCGATACCGCGGCTGCCGCCGGTGATCAGGGCCCGTCGGCCGGCAAGAAGAGTGTCCACGATGATCGGCTTCTGCGCTGAATATTGACTGCGGCGACCGCGGGTTACGGATCGGTGGCGCCGCTCTCGCCGCTACGTTAGCGCATCGCGGCGAGGCCGGTGCATGGCCGCCGTGGTCAGCGTGCGGCCTCGGGCATCGCGTAGCGGCGCTGCGACGTGCCGGCTTTTACCACCTGTCCGGGAACGTCGTGGCCAACGATCGCGGGGAGGCCTTCCGCGACCTTGAGCAGCCCGTCGAGATCGACACCCGTATCCACGCCCATCTGCTCGAACATGTGCACGAGGTCCTCGGTGCAGACGTTGCCGGTCGCCCCGGGCGCGAAGGGACAACCGCCGAGGCCGCCGAGCGCGGCGTCGAAGCGCATCACCCCGACCTGATGGGCAGCGAGCGCGTTGGCCAGCCCCATGCCGCGCGTGTTGTGCAGGTGCACGGTCAGCGAAAGGCGGGGCTGGCGGGTCAGCACGGCTTCACAGAGTTCGCCGACTTGGCGCGGATTGGCCATGCCGGTGGTATCGCACAGCGATACGCCCTGGATGCCCAGCGCGGCGAGGCGGGCCACGATTTCCAGAACCCGCTCGGGGCGAACGTCGCCCTCGAACGGGCAGCCGAAAGCGGTCGAGATCGAGGCGTTCAGGAATGCGCCTCTGCCCTCGGCCAGGTCGACCATGCGCGCAAAGCGTTCCAGCGACTGGTCCGCGGTCATGCGCAGGTTGGCGCGGCCGTGGCTGTCGCTGGCGGACATCACGAAGTTGAGTTCGTCGGTGCCGCAGGCCAGCGCGCGTTCCACGCCTTTTTCGTTGGGAATCAGCGCGACGTAATCGACGCCGGGCTGGCGCCGGATGCCGGCCATCACCTCGCCCGCGTCGGCGAGATTGGGGATCGCCCTGGGCGATGTAAAAGAGGTGGTTTCGATCTTGGCGAAACCCAGCGGCGAGAGGTCGTCGATGAGCGCGATCTTGTCGGCCGTGGGCACGAAATCGCGCTCGATCTGGAAGCCGTCGCGCGGGGCGACCTCGTTGATGAAAACCCGTGCGCTCATGATGCGCCTCCCCTGCGGTCGTCTTCGTAGAGTACCCCGGCCTCGCGCAGCCGGGCCTGGGTGTCGCGATCGATGCCCAGCTCGTCAAGCACGTCCTGGGTATGCGCGCCCAGCCGTGGTCCGCCGCCGCCGATGCGCCCCGGCGTGCGTGACAGCCGCGGCAGTACGGCCGGCACTTTCAGGTCGTCGCCGTCGTCGGTGGTGATGGTCTGGAGCATCTGGCGGGCCGCGTAGTGCGGGTCCTCGACGATGTCCTTGGCGTTGTACGGTCGTCCGCAGGGCACGCGGGCGGCTTCCAGCGTTTCCAGCACGGCTTCGCGCTCGCGTTCGCGGGTCCAGTCGTTGATCGCGCCGTCGATACGCGCGGCCTGCTGGCTGCGTCCGTCGTTGTGTTCGAGATCGGGATCTTCGGCGAGATCGTCGCGGCCGATGGCCTGCATGAGGCGCTTGAAGATCGAATCCCCGTTGCCGGCGATCAGCACTTCCGTGCCATCTGCGCAGCGGTACGCATTCGACGGCGTGATGCCGGGCAGGGCGCTGCCGCTGGGCTCACGGATGACGCCGGCGCCGTCGTACTCGGGAATCAGCGATTCCATCATCGCGAACACGGATTCGTAGAGCGCGACGTCGATGTATTGCCCCTGGCCGCTCTGCCGACGTTCCTGCAGGGCAAGCAGGGCACCGATCACGCCGTAGAGCGCCGACAGCGAATCGCCGATGGAAATGCCCACGCGCACCGAGGACTCGCCGGGATGGCCGGACAGATAGCGCAGCCCGCCCATCGCCTCGCCGATCACGCCGAAGCCGGGCAAGTCGCGATACGGCCCGGTCTGGCCGTAGCCCGAGATGCGCACCATGATCAGCGCGGGGTTGATGGCAGACAGCGCGTCCCAGCCCAGGCCCCACTTCTCCAGCCGGCCGGGGCTGAAGTTCTCGACCACGATGTCGGCCTCGGCGACCAGGCGCTTGACGATGTCCTGGCCTTCCTCGGATTTCAGATCGAGCGAGACCGAGCGCTTGTTGCGCGTCTGCACATGCCACCACAGCGATGTGTCGCCGCGCATCACGCGCCAGCGGCGCAGCGGGTCGCCGGTGCCCGGCGGTTCGATCTTGATCACGTCGGCGCCGAATTCGCCCAGCAGTTTGGTGGCGAAGGGGCCGGCGATGAGCTGGCCGAGTTCCAGTACCTTCAGCCCTTCGAGGGCCATCGGCTGGGGGGCGCGGGTGGCAGAGTCGGCACGGGTCATGGTCTCGATCCTGAATGGCGGGCCGTTGAATGATTCGCCGTCGAGCCTAGGCAGCTGCCGGGCGCGCGACAATCATCGAATCGTGCATTCAGGTTTCGCGGTTGGCGTAGGCGCCGGTCAGGTTGGCGGGCCCTGTGCGGCGTCCCGGATGAGGTGATCGACCATTTCGCGGGCGATCACGGACAGTGCGTCGTAGTCGCGTACGCCGAGATGAAGCATGCGTTGTGCCCAGGCGTCGGTGAGCTCGACCGCTGTCAGCGGCAGTCCGCTGAGATGGGTCACGGCCTTGACCGGCAGCACGCCCACGCCCATGTCGTGGGCGATCATGCGGCAGATGCCCTCGAAGCTGCGCACCTGAATTCGCATGCGCAGCGGTGTGCCGCTCTCCCGCGCGGCCTTGGCCACCAGCCCGTACAGCGAGGCATCGTGCTGCAGGCCGATGAAATCGTAGTCCAGCGCCTCGATCAGCGATACACGTTCGCGTGCGGCGAGCGCGTGATCGTTGGGCACGACCAGCACCAGCCGGTCCTCGCGGTAGTCGAAGACCTGCAGCCCCTCGACGGTCGGCGTATTGGCGAAAATGCCGATATCCGTGAGGCCTTCGCGCACCGCGTGGATGGCCTCGGTGCTGACATGCTCTTGCAGGTCGATCTTGATTTCCGGGTGTTCGCGCGCGAACAGCGCCAGGTCCTCGGGCAGGAATTCGATGATGGCGGACGTGTTGGCATGGATACGCACATGACCGCGCACCCCGCGGCTGTACTCGCTGAGTTCGGCCTGCAGACTCTCCATGTCGGCCAGCACCGTTCGGGCATGGTGCAGCAGGGCGTCGCCGGCCGGCGTGAGCTCCACGCCGCGCGGGCGCCGGTAGAGCAGCGCCGTGTCCAGTTGTGCTTCGAGATCGCGCACGCGCTTGCTCACCGCGGCCAGTGCCATGTGTTCGCGCGTTGCCGCGCCGGTGAGGCTGGCCGCGTCGGCGATGGACACGAACAGCCGCAGGCTGACCAGATCGAGACGCTTCATCGACACAGTGCGGCGCCCGAGGTTTCGTTTTTCACGAAGTCACCCTTTCAGATTGCTTGATTGTCGCCCGGCGTCGGCGCCGGTCATGCTGCGCACGCGGGGCGACGGCACAAGCATGACAGCGCGACCGATGTAACAGGTCAAGCCGCACCCGCATGGCGCGCCGCGGGCACGAGCGCGCCGTGCCGACGTCGAAGCAGGAGGAGCAACGTGAAACGCAAGTCGAAAGAGCCGGTGAAAAGCCCGCTCGTCTGGATCGTTTTCGTCGTGGTTTTTGCCGCGATCAATCCCTGGTATTTCCCGGCCGGTTCGTTCGAGCCGCTGATCTGGGGCGTGCCGTACTGGGCCTGGATCATTCTCGCGGCGTCGCTCGCGCTGTCGGTGTTCGTGACCTGGGTCGTGTGCTGCCAGTGGGACATGGGCGCCGATGACGACATCGGTGACGACCATGGCCAAGACCATGGGGAGGGCTGATCGATGGAGTCTGTAGAACTCGCATTCGGTGGCACTTCCGGCATCGTGGTCCTGCTGGCCTACGGCGGGCTCATGCTCGCGGTCGGCCTGATCACCTTCCTGCGCAACCGCAATATCCACGAAAGCCTGGACGAGTATTATCTCGGCGGCCGCGGGCTGGGCGTGATGGTGCTGTTCTTCACCTTCTTCGCGACCCAGTATTCCGGCAATACCGTGGTCGGTTATCCGCCCACGGCGTATCGCATCGGCTATCAGTATCTGGTGTCGGTGCCGTTCTTCATCATGATCATCGCGGTGTATCTATTCTTTGCGCCGCGGCTGTACGCCATGGGGCGGCGTTTTTCGCTGCTCACGCCGGTGGACTGGATCGATATCCGCTTCAAGTCCAAGGCGGTCACGATTCTGGCCGCCACGCTCATGCTCTATGCGCTGGGCAACTATCTGCTCGAGCAGTTCGTGGCCATCGGCCAGGGCGTATCCGGGCTGACGGGCGGCACCATTCCCTACCAGGTGGGCGTGGTGTTCTTCATCGTGATCATGGTGGCCTACAGCTGGCTGGGCGGCATGCGCTCGGTCGCCTATACCGACACCATCCAGGGCATCGCGCTGCTGTTCGGCGTGTTCATGCTGCTCATCGGTTCGGTGATCTATTTCGGCGGCCCGTCCGCTGCGGCCGAAGTGATGCGCAGCGAGGCACCCGAGAAACTCGGCGCGCCGGATGGCGGCGGCGTGGCGCACTGGTTCAGCCTGCTGGCCATTGTGGGTATTGGCGCGGCGGTCTATCCGCATGCGGTGCAACGCATTTTCTCGGCGCGCAGCGAGGCCACGCTCAAGCGCTCGTTCATCCGCATGGCCTATATGCCGTTCATCACCGCGGGCGTCGTGTTTCTGGTGGGCATCATCGGCATCGCGGCCTTTCCGGGGCTGACCACGGGTGAGTCCGAACAGCTGGTCGGGCGCATCGCCAACGCGCTGGCGCTGGAAAACCCGCTGTTCTACTGGGCCATGATCCTGCTGTTCGGCGGCGTGATCGCGGCGATCGTGTCGACGGCCGACTCGGTATTGCTGACGTTCTCGTCGATCGTGTCGAACGATCTGTACGGGCGTTTCATCGATCCGCAGGCGCAGGAACACCGCAAGATTATGGTCGGCAAGCTGATCGGGCTGGTCGCGGTGGTGGTGCTGGTGATCATCGCCTGGTATCCGCCGTCCACGCTGTACCAGATCTTCGTGCTCAAGTTCGAACTGCTCATTCAGGCCGCGCCGGCGCTCGTGCTGGGGCTGTACTGGACGAGTCTGAACAGCCGTGCGGTGTTCATCGGCATGCTCGCCGGCACGTTGCTGGCGTCGACCATGACGTTCTCGGGCTGGAAACCGCTCGGCGTGTTCAGCGGGCTGTGGGGCCTGTCGCTCAATGTCGCCGTGTGCGTGATCGGCAGCCTGCTGCTGGGTGTCACCCGCGAGGCGCGTGCGCACGCCGTCGAGGTGATCGGCGAGTACTAGCCTTGGAATATGGCCCGGGCTGTGCCGCCGGTACGCCGGCGGCACAGCCGTGATGCTAGGCGGCCGAAACCACGCGATTGCGGCCTTTCTGCTTGGCCCGGTAGAGCGCCTCGTCGGCCGCCTGCATGAGCGCGTCCGGGGTGTCGTAGCGGCGCGGGCCCAGCGGATAGGAGGCGATACCGGCCGAAAGTGTGACCTTGAGCAGCTTGCCGTTCTCCAGCGGGTGTTCGAGCGCCTCGACCCCGATCCGGATACGGTCCACGATTTTCTGGGCGGCCTTCGGGCCGATCGCCGGCAGTAGCAGCACGAACTCCTCGCCGCCGTAGCGGGCGAACAGGTCGTCCTGGCGCAACTGGCGCTGGATCCGGTGGGCGACGTTGACGAGGATCTCGTCGCCGATGGGATGGCCGTGCCGATCGTTGATCGCCTTGAAGTGGTCGAGATCGAGATAGGCCAGGCTGAGTTCGTGCCCGGCCGTGACGGCCTGGGTGAAGCGCTCGGCGAAACTCTCGTCGAAGTGCCGGCGGTTGAATATGCCGGTCAGGGCGTCCTGTCGTGCGATGTGGTCGAGGCGGTTCGCCTGCTTCTTGAATTCCTGTTCGCGCTCCTGCAGCTCGGTCGCCGAGCGCAGCAGCTGGAGGTTGCGTGTGGCCAGCAGTTCGCGGGCCTGGTCGGTGAGACCCAGTGCCTGGGTGGCCGAGAGCACGGTCATCTCGAACAGCGATTCGACCTCGGGCAGTTCCTCGGCCATCTGGCTGAGAACCTCGCTCAGCTGTTCGGGCGACATGTCGAGGAAATCGCGGGCCGCGCGTACGGCGTCGGCGGTAGCCTTTTGCTGATCCTCGGCGAGATAGATCTCGGCGATACGCCCGGATACGGCGACACAGCCGATGAACGTATACAGGTCGTCCGGCGCGTCGACGTCGCGCAGATCATGGCTGCCGCGGGTAGCGAGCGTCAGGTACTCGGGCAGGCCCCATTCCTTCATCAGCCATTCGCCGGCCTCGCAGTGGTCGACGTCGATGGCCGCGCGCTCGCGCGCCGGAAATGACTCGTGGTCGCCGACATGCGGTTTGAGCACGCCATATTCCTTGGGCATCGCCGAGTCGAGAGCGAGCATGCCGAGATCCTGCAGCAGGCCGGCGAGAAACAGTTCTTCCTTGACGAAGATGCCGTGGGCGTTGCCCAGCAGCCGGGCGGCCAGTGCCGACAGCAGTGCGCGCCGCCAGTAGCGGTCCAGATCGATGCCGGACTCGCGGATATCGCGCAGGCAGGTCCCCAATGAAAAGCTCAGCGCCACGCTCACCGTGGCATTGAGACCGAGCACCGTCACCGCCTGGTGGAGATTGCGGGCCTGGCGCCCGCGCATGTAGAGCGGCGAGTTGGCCACGCGCAGCGTCTTGGTGGCCAGCGCGGGATCGTTCGACAGCAGTTGGGCGACCTCGCGCAGATCGATATCCGGGTCGCGACCGATCTCGATGATGCGCAGGGCCACGCTGGAGATCGTCGGCAGTGTCGGACACAGACGGAGCTGATTCTGAATGGTCTTGTTCATTGGATTTAGTCTGTCGAGCAGGCACCTCGTGGACGAGACTGCCCCGCATGGGCGCGGACACCCGTCCGCTCAAAACAACTCCGTCACGGCATGTCGGGACGCCCCTGGTGGATACGGGCTGCGAGGTGGGCGATCTAGCCACGCCGGCTGCACGAATCGACGAGAAGGTTTCCCTGCTTCGGTACTCATCGGCCGAGCGGGCCGATCTTTTAGGGTGGCGCTGAATGACGGCGCGCCACCCGTGTTGGGATTGGGCTCGCCATGCGCTGCGAGCCCGCGACCGGCTAGGCGTCACGGGCGTATCGGCAGATATCGGGCGGGCGCCGCGGCGCCCGCGACGGCGTGCGCGGTGGAATGCGTCAGCGCTCGCGCAGGGCCTCGAAGACTGCCCGATGTGCCGGTAACGCCAGACCGAGCGGCGCCGCCGCGCGCAGCAGCCAGCCGTTGATGGCTTCGATTTCGGTGGGGGCGCCGCGCTGCACGTCGGCCCGCATCGAGGATGTGTTGCCGGCCGTGGCGCGTGCGACGGCTGCGACTGCAGCGAGCGAGTCGCCCGGCCAGCTTTCTTCCAGTGCGCCGAGCACGCTGTCGGCCTCGGCGACGAGATCGCGCATGCGTGCATGCAACGCCGCATCTTCGATCAGCGCGCCGTTGGGGACGTCGTGCAACGCCGTCAACGGATTGATCGCTGCATTCGCGACCAGCTTCTGCCACTGACGACGGCGAATCGAAGCGCTCCATTCCAGGTTGGGCCAATGGGCGCGCAGGCCATCGAACCAGTCCGGCGCGGCGCCGTCGTCGCCGAACCAGGTCGTGTTTTCCGCGACCACGTCATGGTGCGCGCGCGTGCCTTTCACCGCGCTGGTGGTAACGGCGTCGATCAGGCGGGCGCCGGTGGGCAGCAGGCCGTCGAGGCTGCCGATACCGTTCTGAAGCCGTACGGCCGTCACCGTCGCGGCCAGCGGCAACGGCGCGAGCGCGGCCCGCGTGTAGGGCGTCTTGCAGGCCACCAGCAGATGCGAAATCGGTTGCTCGATCGACGTCGGGGTCACGGTCGGGAGCGTCAGCGGTTGCAAGGGCCGGCCGTCGGCAAACGCCAGCGTGGTTTTGATCGGCCCGACGGCATGCGGGCGCACGACGGTGACGCCGTGGCCGGCCGCCTGGACATAGGCCGCGGCCAGCGTGCCGATATGTCCGGCGCCGACCAGATGCCAGTGGGGCGGCGCGGCGGATTGCAGGGCAGGCGACAAGAGGCGGTCGCTAACGGCCGATCGCCGCGTTCACCACCGCGGCGATGCGGTCCGGGCTGAAGCGCAACATCTGCTTGAGCGCTGCGGTGCGAAAGCCGACGGTGTAGTGCAGCCGCGGCCGGCGCGCGGTGGCGGCGCGCATGATCACGCGTGCGACGTCGTCTGGTGTGAGTTGCACGCCCAGGCGGCGCAGCGCGGGCACCTCGGTCATCTTGTCGACCATCGCGGTGCGCACGAACAACGGCATCACATCGCAGACCTGCACGCCGGCCGGCGCCCACTCCACGCGCAGCGCCTCGGTCAGCCCGCGGACCGCGAACTTGCTCGCCGAATAACTGGCGAGATAGGGCTGGCCGAACAGCGCCGAGGCCGACGACAGGTTGATCACGCGCCCGCCGCTGGCGGTCAGGGCGGCCCGGGCGGCATGGCAGCCGTTCATCGTGCCGGTGACGTTGACCTCCACCAGCCGCCGGTGCGCCTCGGCGTCCTGCGCCTCGAAAGCGCCGTCGACCAGCACGCCGGCGTTGTTGACCAGCACATCGAGTCCGCCGGCGGCGGCCTCGAATCGGGCGATTGCGGACCGCCACTGATCGTGATCGGTCACGTCAAGGCGCCCAGCACAAGCGCGCTCGGGGCCGGCGGCGTCGGCCCAGGCCCGCACGCCGATTTCGTCCACGTCGAAGGCGCCGACGAACCAGCCCGCGTCCAGAAACGCCTGCGCCGTGGCCCGGCCGATGCCGGCGGCGGCGCCGGTGATCAGTATTCGCTTGTGTTCAGCCATGCCTTTTTCGATCCCGCGGGTGCGATACGCGATGCTACTCGAAAGCGGGCGATGGATCGCGCCACCGGGGTATCACGGATTGGCCGGCGCGCTGTCGAGCGCGGAGAATCGGCCCAACGAGTTGTCGAATGCCGGAGTCCACATGAGCGCACAGCAGGCGATTGTCACGGCGCTGCTCGACACCCGCGGGCGCACGTTCGCGCGCGAACTGGGCGTACGTATTGAGCGCAACACGCCGTCGCCGTTGTTCCGGCTGCTGTGTCTGGCCATGCTCACCAGCGCGCCGGTGCGGGCGAATATCGCCATGCAGGCGGCGCGAGCGCTCGCCCGAGCCGGCTGGACGACGCCGGACAAGCTGGCGAAAAGCGATTGGTCCGAGCGGGTGCAGGTGCTCAACCGCGCCGGCTATGCCCGGGTGGACGAAAAGACGGCAACGCAGCTCGTGGCTTTCAACGACCACCTGCGTGACGAATACGCGGGGGATCTGCGTCGGCTGCGGCGCGCCGCCGACGGCGACTCGCGGCAGGCGATCGCGCGTCTCAAGGCATTCAAGGGCATCGGCGATGTCGGGGCCGGTATCTTCCTGCGCGAAGTCCAGGCCGCCTGGCCGGAATTTCATCCTTTCATCGACAAGGCAACGGCGAAGGCGGCCGGTCAACTCGGTCTGCCCACCACCGCCGACGGTCTGGCGGCGCTGGTCGAGCGCGGTACGTTCGCGCAGTTCGTGGCGGCGCTGATGCGTACACAGCTCGCGGGCGACTTCGCCGCGATTCGCGGGGCCGCGCGCTGAAGCAGCGACGACGATCGCTCAGATGCGTGCGAGCAGTGCCTGTTTCTTGGCCGCGAACTCCTCGTCGGTGAGCAGGCCGCGTTCATGCAGATCGCCGAGGCGTTCGATGGCGTCGAACAAGGCGTCGCTCGATGCGGCCCGGGGCGCGTTTTCCGCCGGGAATTCGAGGGGTAATTCGCTGGCGCCCCGGCTCCTGTTGCCTGGTGACACCTGCGGCAGCTGCCCGAGATCGACCGGGCCGTGCTGGCTGTCGAATCGCACTGCGGAATGGCCGCCGGACTGCTGCTGGGATACGCCCTGAATACGGTGATCGCCGGTGTCGTGCACGGTGACCGTCTCACCGCGACGCACGGCCAGGCGCCGCGCGTCGGCGAAATAGGCGTAATACAGATCGTTCTGCTGGCCGGTGGCGGTGGGCTGGCCGAGCGTGCCCGGCCACCAGCAATCCGCTGTGGACGTGGCCCAGGCCATGCCGGGCGCCAGGCGCACCTGGCCCGAGAGCGTGTTGCACAGCGCATCCACGCGGGCCTTGAGCTCATGATTGAACGCATCGCCAAGCATCAGCAGGCCGCCGCGCATCCACTGGCCGGGGCCGCCGAACTCGGGGTGATCGAAGGCCGCCATGCTGCCGTGACCCCGCGCGACGGCGTCGGCCATGTGGCGTACCGCCGCCTCGCTGAAGCCGTGGCGCTGGGCCAGGGTGCGTATGCCCGCTGCGTCGGCATCGGTGGAAACAGACATGGCGCAAACCTTGGGAACTGAGTTGCGACGAGTCTATGCAGCGGGGGCACCCCCTCGGTATCCGGAGGAATGCTTACATCGAAAGTTGGCCGTCAGGGTCAGCGCGCGGCGTTGCCGCCGAGAAAATTGTGGATCAGCGCGGCGACTTCGCGCGGGCGCTCTTCCTGGACGAAATGGGCGGCATCGAGCGCCTCGAGCCGGATGTCGTCGAACACATCGTCGAGATGCCGGGTGAACGCGGGGATGATCACCGGGTCGTGGCGACCATAGATATACAGCCCCGGCATGGCGAAACGGGTGCCCGCGATCTCGGCCCAGCGAGCCGTGTCGGCCTTGTAGCAGCGGTAGTAGGCGGCACCGGTCGCCGGCGTGTGCTCGATGGCATAGCAGCGCACATACTCGTTGAAGGCTGCGTCGGGAAAGCCCTCGCGGCTCCAGGTCCGCAGGAAGTGACCGAGCCAGGCGGCCTCGTTGCCGGGAATCATCGCTTCCGGCAGGTTCGGCGCGGCCTGGAAGAACTGGTACCAGAAGGACTGCGCGCCGCGCTGGCGCAATACGTCCTGGGCGGCCTGGTTGCCGCGCGCGTTGGGCAGCACATGGATATTGAGCAGCACCAGGCGCTGCACGCGTTCGGGCGCTGCGAGCGCCATCTCCTGCGCGGTGGCGCCGCCCCAGTCGTGGCCGACCAGCGCGAAGGTCTCGATACCGAGTTCGTCGAGCAGGCCGAGCATGTCGGCGGCCAGCGCCTGCTTGGTGTAGGCGCTGTCGTCGAGGGTGCGTTCGGAGTCACCGAGACCGCGCAGATCCGGCATGATCAGGCGATAGTTGTCGGGCAATGCGTCGGCCACCCCCTGCCAGCAGTAGCTGCTTTCCGGCCAGCCGTGCAGCAGCACGACCGGCGTGCCGTCGGCCGGGCCGCGCAGGCGCACGTGGAATGCGCCGCGTTGCGTGGTGATCGTGCGGTTGTCGGTCGTGGTCATGGCGCGGTTCCGGCGTATGTGACGACAGCCAGCCTACCCGAGCCCAACGGGTCGCGGGGACGATTCGGCTGTTTATTCATAGGTCTGGCCGTTGTGGCGCAGCCAGCCGCCGGCATGACGCCCGTCGGGGTCGTGGTGGGTCCAGTGCACCACACCGCCTTCGGGATTCCATTCGTACACGCCCTTGAAGTGCACGATATCGCCGCGCTCCAGTGCCGGAATACGCGGGGCGAGATCGATATTGTGGGCGACCAGCACGGTATGCCCACCGGCGAGTCGCAGGATGAAACGCTGATGCCGGCTGCCGCGTGTATCGTCAGGCAAAACGGCGACGACCTCGCCCTGGCCGCGCACGGCGCGGTTTTCGGCCTCGTCGCGAAACGCCGTGCTCAGGGCGTCGTCGCCACGGGCCGCTTGCGTGCTCGGCGGCGCATCCAGAACCGGCGCGAGGCGTTCGGCGCCCAGGCCCAGCGCGATCACGAGCGCGATCAGGAGTCCGTATTTCTTCATCGGCGTTCGCGGGTCAGCGGGCGTCGCCCGTTACTCTAGCCGCGGATGGCGCGGCTGTCCGCGGTCAAGAGCCGGTGCGCGCGGTCGATACCCGTAACAGTCGGGCGCGCCGTGGGTGGCGATGCCTCGCCGCCCGTGCCGAACCACATGCCGAAGCGTCGATGCCGAAACCGCGACATGCCAGCTCGCCGATGCCGCCACGCCTGATCGTCCAGGCCGTGCTGGCCGCGCTCCTGTGCCTGTGTGTGACCGCGGCCAGCCACGCCGCGCAGTTTCACGTGGCCCCGCACGGCAGCAACGCCGCGGCCGGCACGCGCGATGCGCCCTGGCGGACCATCGACTTCGCCCTGGCCCGGGCCCATGCCGGCGATACCGTCTTTTTGCACGCCGGCCGCTATGCCGAGAAAGTCCGGTTTCCGCGTTCCGGCTCGCGGCGCAATGGCTTCATCACGCTGCGCAACGTGCCCGGCGAGCGGGCGGTGATCGACGGCAGCGGCCTGCGCGTGGCGGGTGGCGAGCAGGGCCTCGTGACCATCGCCGATCGCAGCTATATCCGTCTTCAGGGGCTGACCATCACCAGGTTTCGCTCCGATGACGAATCGGTACCGATGGGCGTGTTCGTCACCGGGGCAGGGCGGCATATCCAGCTGCTCGACAACCGCATCACCGCCATCGAAACGCACCAGCCGGGCTGCGAGGGCAACGCGCTGGGCATCGCGGTCTATGGTCGTCGCGCGCCCGAGGCGCTGTCGGAGATCCGTATTCGCGGCAACGAGGTCGCGCATCTGAAGACCGGCTGCAGCGAATCGGTATCGATCAACGGCAATGTCGACGACTTCGAGATCGCGCACAACCATATCCACGACAACAACAATATCGGTATCGACGTGATCGGCCACGAAGGCATGGCGCCGGACCCGCGTTTCGATGTCGCCCGCAACGGCGTGATCGTGTCCAACACCGTCCACGGCATCACTTCCAGCGCCAACAGCGCCTATCCGGACGGCGAAATGGCCGCGGGGGGGATCTATGTGGACGGCGGCCGCGACGTGATCATCGAACGCAACCGCGTGTTCGACAACGATATCGGCATCGAACTCGCCAGCGAGCATGGCGGCAAGGCCACTCGCAACGTGCTCGTGCGCAACAACCTGATCTACCACAACCGCTCGATGGGCTTGGCGATTGGCGGTTATGCGCCGGACGTGGGCGGCGCCGAGGGCTGCCGGATCGTGCACAACACCTTCTATCACAACGATACGGCCCGGAGCTGGGGCGGCGAGGTGGTGATCCAGCACAACGCGCGCGACAACCGGTTCCACAACAACATCGTCTACGCCAACGAGCAGGCGGTGTTCATCAATTATTACGTCGAATCCACCGCGCGGCCGCTGGCCAGCGACCACAACCTGTTCTATGTCGAGCGCGGCCGGTCTGCCGGCCAGTGGCAGTGGCGCGGCGAGCATTTCCAGGGCATGGCGGGCTATGTGCGGGCAACCGGCAACGACAGGCATTCACGGTTTGCCGACCCCCGCTTCGTGGCGGCGCGCGCGGTGCAGGATTTCCGGCTCGGCCACCGCTCGGCGGCCATCGACGCCGGCCTGAATATCGGCGACTCTGCCTTCGGCGACCTTGATTTCGAGGGCCGGCCGCGCCTGAACGGTGGCGCGGTGGACGTGGGTGCCTACGAATACGACTGAGCCGGCAAGCGATCGCCTGCGCAATCGGAAACGTGCAGGCGAAACGCGTGCTCGAGGTCTATCGCAAGGGTAGCTGGCCGATCGGCAGATCGGGTTTCGGCGCCGCGCGCAGTACGCCGGATGGCCGGTTGAACCCGTTCTCGCGGATCGCGGCGCTCGACTCGAGCGTACGCTCCCAGGTGCGCAGGAAATGCTCGGCCGAGTCGAACAGGTTGCGCATCTGCTCGGCGTTTCCTTCCTGGCGTACTTCTTCGACCATGCCGCTGAGCATGCCGTAGTGGGCGCTGCCGTCCATGTCGAGCGACCAGGTGCGGCCATGGCCGTCGGGTGCGCGTGTTCGCGGCTGTTCGAAGACCACGCCCGGAATGTTGTCGAAGTCGTCGATTTCGTCGAACACGGCGCCGTCGAACAAGGTGTAGGGGTAGCGAACCGCCTTGCCGGATTCGATGGTCGCGCGCGGCGCAGCCTGCTTGGACAGCCCGTTGGTGTCGGTGCCGAAACCGAAGCCGTAGAGCGGGCGTTCGCTGGCGGGCATGTCGGCGGTGACCTCGTCGTAGATCAGCCGCAGTTCTTCCATCTTCGACAGCAGATCCGGCCCGTTGTCCAGGCTGGGGTAGATGAAGCCGCCGCCCCGCAGCACCCGGGCGGCCTGGTCGTTGGTGATGCCGCCGAACGTGCCGTGCGTGGACACGAGCGGGTAGACCGGCGTCTGTGCTTCCGCCATTTCCAGAAGCTGGTTCTTCATCTCCAGCTCCATGTGGTCGAAATCGAAGATCATCCCGGATTCCATGATCTTTTCGAAGGTGTACATGCCGATCGGCGTCAGCCAGCGGGCGTTGCATTGATAGCGTTCGGGGTAGAGCGGCGCGATGCCGCCCGGACGCCCGCCCTGGCCGGTAAAGCTCGCGAGCGGGCCGAGGCCGGGGATGCTCTGCAGCATGACGCCGCCGTGATCGCTGAACAGATAGCCCTCGAAGTCTTCCGTGTTGGTGTCGTTCGGGCAGTCGTAGGTGGTCCAGAACTCGCCCGTCGGCAGCTCGGGTTCGTCGGACAGCAGGCCCTGTAGATAGTCCCCCAGCATGAGGTCGCCGAAGGGCTGCAGGGTGATCAGGCCTTCCTGGTCATTGCTGGTGGGGTCCTGCAGCTGATTGATCGCGCCGCTGTTGATGAACTGCGTGATCCGGGAAAGATCCCCCGAGGGAATGCCGCCGCTGTTCTCGCGGTTGCCGACGTTGAGCAGGAGGTCGTTGAACAGCCCGTTGCCGCCGAAGGCGTTGTCGAACTCGTGGATGGTGATGATCTGGCGCACGCCAAGCGCGTGCAGCGCGGTCAATTGGGTGAGTACTTCGTTGTCGGCGCCGGTTTCGGTCATGGCGCAGTCGTAGCTGTTCTCCAGCGCGCCTTCGCCGGTTTCCTCGAACGGCTCCTGGGTGCGCAGCTGGCTATAGGTGAGCTTGCAGTCGAACAGGTTGGATATCTCGATGCCGAGCACGACCGCGAGTTTGCCGTCTTCGATCACCTCGCGGGCCTGGGCCGGATCGAGCACGATCCGGAACCATCCCTCGCCGCGACCGCCGTACTGGGCGTCGATGTAGTCCTGCATTGCGTACATGGTGCCGATCTGGCGCCGGGCGCTGATCATGGAATTGCAGTTGCGCAGCGGGTTCGCGCCGTTGAGGTTGCGCAGCAGTTCGCACAGGGTCTGGTTTTCTACCAGGTCATTGACGGCGATACGCAGCCCGGCCTGCCAGGCGCGCTCCATCCATTTCCAGTAGATCGCTTCGTGGGTGAGGGATTCGGCCGACGGCCAGTCCGGGAAGGTCGGCCAGCCGGCGGTGTCGTGGCCGTCGAAATCGCCGACATAGAACGCGCCCAGCACGTCTGCCGTGCCGTTCGGGCCATGGCGTTCAACGCCGTCGCCGAGCGCCTGGGTTACACCGAAGCGGCTGAACGGCGCGCCCCACTCGGCGCCGCCGAGAAACTCGGTCGCGCTGATATGCACGTGCACATCCGCCATGCCGAGCACGCGACCGTCGGCGGTCGTGCCCTTGAACGTTTCGCCGACGGTGTTCGACTGGGCCTCCGGAAACTCCGCGCAGTCGCTGTTCGCGCGGCGGGCAAAGGCGAACTGCTGGGCGGCGGCCGCGTCGTTGGCCTCGGCCGTGGTCAGCACACCCTGGGCATCCACCGCCAGGTTCTGCGTCGGCGTGGCCGCGCCGAGCGTGAAGGCGTCGAACGCCGTTTCCGGGTCGTCGAAGCTGCGGTAGCCGTCGAGATAGTCGACCGTGGGCTCGGTCCAGACTTCGGGCGTCTCGGGGTAGGCGGTGGAATCGCCCACGCCGGTCACGGTCCAGATGTTGTCGTCGCTGGGTGTTTCGAGCGTATTGGTGTTTGCCGGAGCGCCGGCGGCGAGCAGGCGGCTTTCGCTGTCGAACAGCAGATACACGCCCAGCGCCGCGGGTTTCATGAAGAAGGCCTCGCCGTTTTCGGCGCTGTCGGCGCTGCTCTGGTAGCCGCCGTCCGCCGTGCGTACGAGAAATCGGCCGGTGCCGTTCGCGCGGATCGCAAAGCATTGATTGTTGAACGCATAACGGTTGCGCTCGACGATATCGCCGACGGCTTCCGAATCGTCGTCGTCTGGGTCGTCCTCGCTCTCGCCGTCATCGCTATCGTCACCAGCGCCCGGTCCGGCGTCCGATCCACTGTCGTTTTCGCTCGCGTTGCCAGAGCGCAGTGCCACGTCGTCGTTGTCCGAAGGACAGCCGCCGAGCAGCAATGCCAGGCTGATCAGCAATGGCATGAATACGATCTGGAATCGCATGGCGTTCTCCCCGTCGATGTGCTGCCGGTTTCTGTCGTACCGGTCTGTATGGCGGCTCTGGGCGATGCCGCGTCGCCGGGCCGAAGCGGCCCTGCCTAAATCTAGCGCGCCGGCCTACGGCCAGCTACGGTAAAAACATACTTTTCGACCCTTGCCGCGAGGTCAGCGATGCGACGCGGGCTGTTCTTTATTGCCGTGGGTGTAGCCGTGCTGGCCGCGCTTTTCTGGGCGTTCGCGCCGGCCGAGCGCCCGGCGGGACCCGGCGTGGCGGCGGTGTCCGACACACCGCGCCGCGAGGTGTTCGAGCTGCGCGACGGCAAGCGCGTGCAGGGCCCGGCGGTGATCGCGATGACCCAGGGCGGGGTTCTCGAACTGCAGGTCACGACCGACCGCGACGACGAGCTGCACGTGCATGGCTACGATCGGACCCTGCCCGTGGCGGCCGGCACGCGGGCCAAGCTGCGCTTGCAGCTCGACCGCGCCGGGCGTTTTGCCATCGAACTGCACGATACGCACCAGGTACTGACCACGCTCGAGGTCGCGCCGGCGTGAGGCGCGTTCGTCGCGGCCCGGCATGGGCTGCCCGTGGGTGCGCGAGCGCGACTTTCGTCGTGTCGGCGCCGCTGCTGGCGCATTCCTTTGGCCAGGTCTATCGCCTGCCGGTGCCGGTCTGGCTCTATCTGTACGGGGCCTGCGCTGCGCTGGCGCTGTCCTTTCTGGTCATGGCGTTTTTCCTGACTGCCGATACGAAGCAGCCGTCATCGATAACGGATGCGACGCGGGCGGACGATGAGCCCGCGCGAGCAAGCCGTCGGTCGCGCCTGTCGTGGCTGCCTGCGATCGTCGGCACGTCTTTGCTCGGGCTGTGCATCGCCAGCGGGCTGTTCGGTGTCGCCGGACCGTACGCGAATTTCAGCATGACCGCGTTCTGGATCGTGTTTCTGCTCGGGCTGACCTATCTCGTGGCGCTGGTCGGCGATGTCTATCGACCCGTCAATCCCTGGCGAGCGCTTGTGTACGGCCTGGAACGGCTCTGGCGCGGGTTCGCGGATGGCCGTTTTCGTTATCCCGAACGGCTCGCCTACTGGCCGGCGCTCGGGTTCTACGTTGCGCTGGTCTGGCTGGAACTGTTCGGTGATACGGGGCCGTTTTCGCTGGCGGTAGCGCTGCTGGCCTATACCGCGATCAATATGGTGGCCGTGAACCTGTTCGGTGCGCGTGACTGGTTTCGCTACGGCGAGCTGTTCGGCGTGTTCTTCTGCCTGATCGGCCGCATGGCGCCCCGGGTCGTCGCTGCGCGCGGACAAGGCGTTTCGTGGACCTGGCGGGCACCGTTTGCCGGGCTGCGCCATATGGCCATCGCGCACAACAGCCTGTTGCTGTTCATTCTGTTCATGCTCTCGTCGACGGCGTTCGACGGCCTGCACGAGACCCAGCTCTGGCGGCGGTTGTTCTGGATCGAGCTGTATCCGGTGGTGCTGTCCGGCTGGGTCGGCAATAATCCGATCGCGGCGTTTCCCGTCCTGCTCAAGCTCTATGCGTACTGGAACACGCTATGGCTGGTGCTGTCGCCGCTGATCTACCTCGTGGTTTATTGGCTGTTCGTCGCCGCGATGCGATGGGTGGCGTGCAGCGAGCGCTCGACCGCCGAACTGGCGCGGCGGTTTGCGCCGTCGCTGCTGCCGATCGCGCTGGCTTACCACGTGAGCCACTACTACACGCTGCTCCAGACCCAGGGGCTCAAGATCGTGCCGCTGGCTTCCGACCCGTTCGGGTACGGCTGGAACCTGTTCGGCACCGCCGACTGGTGGCAGCGCGCCAACGTGCCCGAGCCGACCACCGTCTGGCATGTCCAGGTGGGCGTGATCGTGCTCGGGCATATCGTGGGCGTGTATGTCAGCCATGCCATCGCGCTCGAGGTGTTCGGCGGGCGCTGGCGCGCGGCGCGCAGCCAGCTGCCGATGCTCGCGCTGATGCTCGCTTTCACGGCGGCCGGGCTCTGGATACTCGCGCAGCCGATCGCCGGCTGAGCGCGCGTCAGTCGAGCAGTTCGAAGGTCACGCCGGCGCGTTCGTGCAGGCGCTCGATCAGGGTATCGCCCATGAGCGTGGCCGGGGTCCAGAAGCCGCCTTCTGTCTCGCCGCGCGTGGCCAGGCAGATCGCGGCTTCCGACAGCATCTTCGAGGTCGATCCATAGCCCGGGTCGCGATCGCCCAGCACCTTGGCGGCGAGCTTGTCGCCGGCCGCGGTGGTGCCGAACAGGCGGATGTCGTAAAAGCCCTTCTCCTGCGCGCTCGGGCTTGGGCCTTCACCGGGTTCGGGCAGCACGAAGCGCTGGAGCAGCGCGCGGGTCGGCTTGAGCGCGACCCCCATCAGAAAACCGCCGAGTCCGGCGGTCAGGCCATAGGCGTTGAGACGGCCACGGGTGCCGCGGCCGGTCATCATCGCCTCGTCGTACTTGAAGTCGGCGCCGTAGGCCTGGCCCGACAGGGCGTTGCTGCGCTGGACCACACGGGTATTGGTGCTGGCCATGATGAACGGCGCGATCCAGCTGTTGGCGTCGTCATCGAAGGAGGCGCCCTTGGGATTGGGCTGGCGTACTTCTGGGCGATAGCCTTCGGGGCAGATCGAGTAGGGGTTGGCCAGCTGCTTGCGCAGCGCCGGATTGCTGCGTACCTGCTTGGCGAAGTTCACCAGGCTGGCCACGGTGCCGCCGGAGAACGTGCCGCGCATGGCCTTCACGCGCATCTTCACCCGTGTGCAGGGGGCGCCGAAACGCTCGGCGGCCTGTTTCTGCAGGAAATGCACGCCCAGATCCGAGGGCAGGGAGTCGAAGCCGCAGCAGTGCACGATGCGCGCGCCGCTGGCTTTCGCCTTGGCCTCGTATTTCGCCAGCATGTCCGCGATCCAGTGCACTTCGCCGGTCAGATCGCAGTAGTCGGTGCCGGTTTCGACGCAGGTTGCGACCAGCGCTTCGCCGTACAGGGCATAGGGGCCGACCGTGGACACCACGACCTGCGCCTGCTTGCACAGGGCTTCGAGCGAGTCGGTGTCGTTGGCGTCGGCGACGATCATCGCGACTTCGGGGTTGCCGATCTCGCTGCGGACCTTGCCGAGCTTTTGCTTGGAGCGGCCGGCCATGGCCCAGCGCACGTCGCCGTAGCGTCCGGCCATGTAGCGGCAGACGAGCTGGCCGACGAAGCTCGTTGCACCAAAGACCACGATGTCGAAAGCGGGTTTGTCCATGCTGGGATATGCCGATAGGGATTTGTCCGACAATCTACTAGACAACGCAGATTACCCGGCGGCGAGCGCATGGGTGCCGGTCTTGCTTGGCCGCCTGCCGTGCCTCGCGTAAGCTTGCCGCAGCCTCAATCTCAGGTCCGCCATGGTCCCGCAAGACGATTCCTCCGGCCGCGGCACGCCGCGCGCCGACACGCCGCCCGGCGACGACAACACCATCGATTTCGGTTACGAACGCGTCGCCCGCGGTGACAAGCAGCGTCGCGTGGGCGCGGTCTTCGACTCGGTGGCCGACAACTACGACCTGATGAACGACCTCATGTCCATGGGCATTCATCGGGCGTGGAAGCACTTCACCCTGGAACTGGCGGCCGTGCGTGAAGGCGAACGGGTGCTGGATCTGGCCGGCGGCACGGGCGATCTGGCCGCGGGTTTCGCGCGCCGCGTCGGCCCGACCGGGCGCGTGCTGCTGTCGGACATCAATGGTGCGATGCTTGCCAACGGCCGTGAGCGGATGATGGATCGCGGCGTGGTCGGAAATGTCGATTACTGTCTGGCCAACGCCGAGAAACTGCCGTTCGCCGACAACAGTTTCGACTGCGTGTCCATCGGTTTCGGTCTGCGCAACGTGACCGACAAGCCGGCCGCACTGGCCGAGATGAACCGGGTGACACGCCCCGGTGGCCGGGCCATCGTGCTGGAGTTCTCCAAGCCCGCCGTGCCGGGGCTGGACAAGCTCTACGATATCTATTCGTTCTCGGTTCTGCCCTGGCTGGGCAAAAATGTCGCCAAGGACGAAGCGTCCTACCGCTATCTGGCGGAATCGATCCGCATGCATCCCGACCAGGAGACGCTGAAGTCGATGATGCAGACGGCCGGGCTGGTGCGTTGTGGCTATCACAACCTCACTGGCGGCATCGTCGCGGTTCATCGCGGCTACGCGCCGTAGCGCATTCTCAGGGAGTCGCCATGACCGATTCGTCGTTGCGCAGCCTGCCGACGCCGGCGCTCGGCGCCGCCGAGATTGCGCTCAACCGCTATCTGGGCAGTGATACGCGTGCGCTCGCTCTCTGCGAAGACCTGGCCGGTCGCGCGCTGGAGCTGCGCTTTTCCGATCTCGGGCTGCGGCTGGTGTTTATCGCCGAAAGCCACGGCATGCAGCTGCGCGGCACCCCGGAAACCGCGGCGGATGTCTGCCTGACCGGCACGGCCAGTGCGTTCGGGCGCATTCTGTTTTCCGGCGGGCGCGAAGGCATCACCGGCGGCGGCCTGCGGATCGAGGGCGATGTCGGCGTTGCCCAGCGTTTTGCCGACCTGTTCGCCAGCGTGGATTTCGATCTCACCGATTTCATCGATGCCCGGCTCGGCCCGGTGCCGGCGTATTTCATCGGCAAGGGCCTCAAGCAGGCGCGGGCGCTGTTCTCGCGTGCGGCGAGCGAGCTGCCCGAACAGACCGCCGAATACCTGCGCGAGGAGACCCGCGACGTGATCGGCGCCTGGGAGCACGAGAAATTCGCGGCCGAGGTGGAAACCCTGCGCGACGATGCCGAGCGGCTCGCCGCCCGCCTGCGCCGCCTCGAGGGAGGCCGCTGATGTTCGATCGCAGCCGCCGCATGCTGGAAATCCTGCGCACGGCGCGTCGCTATGGTCTGGGCGAGATCATGGGCGATGCTGCGCCGACCTGGCTGCTGGGCAAGCCGCGGGCTTTCGATGAGCCGTTGAACGTGCGCCTGCGCCTGGCGCTGGAAGAACTCGGCCCGGTGTTCGTGAAGTTCGGACAGACGCTGTCCACGCGTCGCGATTTGCTGCCCGAAGGCATGGCCGAGGAGCTGTCCAAGCTTCAGGACGAGGTGCCGCCGTTCGAGGGCGCCGAGGCGAGACGCTTGATCGAAGCGGCCTACGGTCATTCGCTGGATCACTTTTTCGAACACTTCGAGACCGAGCCGATGGCGGCGGCCTCGATCGCCCAGGTGCATGCCGCGCGCCTGCATGCCCGCGAAGGCGAAGAAACCGGCCGCGAGGTCGTGGTCAAGGTGCTGCGGCCGGACGTGCACGAGCGCATCGGCCGCGACGTGGCCGTGCTTTACCGGCTGGCCGGTCTGGCGGCGCGCATTCACCCCGAGGCCAAGCGCCTGCGGCCGGTCGAGATCGTGGCCGAGTACGACCGCATCATCACCGATGAACTGGACCTGATGCGCGAGGGCGCCAACGCCAGTCAGCTGGGGCGCAACTGGGCCGGCTCGGACCTGATCGTGCATCCCGAGATCCATTTCGACTACAGCACGGAAACCGTGCTGGTGATGGAGCACATGCAGGGCGTGCCCATCGACGACGTGGACACGCTCAAGGCTGCCGGCGTGGACTTCAAGGCGCTGGCCGAGCGGGGCGTGGAGATCTTCTTCAAGCAGGTCTTTCGCGACAACTTCTTCCATGCCGACATGCATCCCGGCAACATTTTCGTACAGACCGACATGCCGCACCGGCCGCGCTATGTCGGGCTGGATTTCGGCATCGTCGGCTCGCTGACGGTCGACGACCAGCGCTATCTGGCCGAGAACTTCCTGGCGTTTTTCAACCAGGACTACCGCAAGATCGCCGAGCTGCACGTGGAATCCGGTTGGATGCCGGCGGATACCAGTATCGAGGAGTTCGAGGGCGCGATCCGCACCGTCTCCGAGCCGATCATGAACAAGCCGCTGGCCGAAATCTCGTTCGGCCTGTTCCTGGTGCGGCTGTTCAAGATCGCGCGTCGTTATCGCTATCAGGTGCAGCCGCAGCTGGTACTGCTACAGAAGACCGTGCTCAACGTCGAGGGTCTGGGCCGCGATCTCTACCCGCAGCTCGATCTCTGGGCGACCGCCAAGCCGGTGCTCGAGGAATGGATGCACCACCGCGCCAGCCCGAAGGTGGCGGCCGAGCGGCTGAAGACGCAGCTGCCGCAGATCATGGACAGCCTGCCGCGCATGGTGCCCACGCTGATGAAGCGGCTCGACGAAGGCACCAACCCGGCCGCCCGCGAGCTGGAGCGCGCGCTCACCGATATCACCGCCGAGCTGCGTAGTGCGCGCCGGGCCATGCGCTGGACGGTCGTGGGCACGGGGCTGGTTGTCTCGGCCGTGTTGCTGGTGATCTATCCGCCGGTGCCGGTCTGGCTCGGCGTGGTCGGCGGCCTGGCCGGCTTCGGCTGCTGGGTGCGCGCCTCGCGGGCGTGAACGCGCCCGAGCCGGCGCTGGTCGCCGGGGCGGTGGACGAGACGTTGTCGCTGCGGGTGGCGGATGCGCTCGACCGGCCGATCCTCTATCGCTGGCACGTGGAGGCGTATCGCGCCTACATCGAGCAGCTGTGGTCCTGGGACGAGGACTGGCAGCGCCGCGATTTCGGCAAGCTGTTCGCCGCGTTGCCGCCGCTGGTGGTGATGCGCCATGGCGTGGGCGTCGGCTATATCCAGACCCAGGCACGCGACGGCGCGCTGCACCTGGCCAATATCGTGCTGCGCCCGAACGCGCGCGGGCAGGGCGTGGGCGCGGTGCTGATCCATTACTTGCAATCGACGGCCAAACGGCAGGGGCGCGCAGTCACGCTCAAGGTGTTTCGCAGCAATCCGCGTGCCCGCGCGTTCTACGAGCGCCACGGTTTCGAAGCGACCGGCGAGACCCGGATGCACATCGAGATGCGCTGGCCGGCCGGTGGTCAGTGCCGGCAGCTCTGATCCGGGCCGCCACGGCCCGTGCTAGTCGCGTGAGCGCAGGATATGCAGGCCCTTGAGCAGGTTGAGCGCTTCATAGAGCGGATAGTCGGACTCGGCCAGGCCGCCGCCCTCGCTCTTCGTCTTGGGCGGCGCGACGATCGCGTCCTCGTCGAGCGTGTCGTTGGCGAGTGCGCCGGCGAGATCGGCTTCCGAGAACGGCGTCACGCCACTGCTTTCGGCGGCGGTGACGTTAACGTTCTGGATGCCGACATCCGGCTCGATCCCCTCGGCCTGAATCGAGCGCCCGCTGGGCGTGTAGTAGCGGGCGGTGGTCAGCTTGAGCGCGGCGCCGTTCTGCAACGGCACGATGGTCTGTACCGAACCCTTGCCGAAGGTGCGCGTGCCCATGATCACCGCGCGGCTGTCGTCCTGCAGGGCGCCGGCGACAATCTCGGACGCCGAAGCCGAGCCTTCGTTGACCAGCACCACGATCGGCGCGCCGTCGAGCATGTCGCCGGGAGTGGCGTCGAACTGCTGGTCGGTGTTGGGCGCGCGCCCGCGGATGGACACGATATCGCCGGCGTTGATGAAGGTGTCCGCCACGTCGACTGCGGCGCTGAGCACACCGCCGGGGTTGTTGCGCAGATCGAGCACGATGCCGCGCAGCGTCCCTTCGGCCTCGTCTTCGAGATTCCTGATCTCGCGCTGCAGGCTATCGCCCGTCTGGCTGGAGAACTGGGTGATGCGGACATAGCCGTAGCCGTCGTCGAGCATGCGTGACTTCACGCTCTGCACGCGGATCACCGCGCGTTCGAGCGTGACCTTGAAGGGTTCGTCGCGCTCTTCGCGCAGGATCGTCAGCGTGGTCTTACTGCCGGCTTCGCCGCGCATGGTCTTGACCGCGTCCATGAGGCTCATGCCCTTCACGGCGGTGTCGTCGATACGAATGATCAGATCGCCCGCCTTGATGCCGGCCTTGCTCGCGGGCGTGTCGTCGATGGGCGCGACCACACGCACGAAACCGTTCTGCATCTGCACCTCGATGCCCAGGCCGCCGAACTTGCCCGAGGTCGAGATCGAGATTTCCTTGAATTCTTCCTTGTTGAGATAGGCCGAATGCGGGTCCAGCCCGTCGAGCATGCCGCGGATGGAGTTCTCCAGCAGGGCTTGGTCGGAGACATCCTCCACATAACCCTGCTTCACGCGGTTCAGGATCTCGACGAAAGTGCGCAGCTCATCGAGCGGCAGGCCGTGGGCGGCGATATCGTCATTGTCGTCGTTGTTATCGTTGCGCTCGGCCCACCCCCCCTGGCCGATGCTTACGGTCACGCCAATGACCACGCCCAGCGCAATCAGCAGCGAGCTGCGGGTTTTCGATCGCATGAATCCTGACTCCCCTGGGGCCGTCCCACCGACCCGGTGCACGCAAGGCGCGCGCCGATTTTTCGAACGTGTTCGATACGCGAATAATGCAGCCAAAAGATAGCATAACGCGTGCCGTTTCCCGCCGGGATCGCAGGCAATTTCGCCGGTTCTAGCCGGACAGCCAGCTGGCCGGATTGATCGGCGTACGGCCGCGGCGCAGCTCGAAATAGGTGCCGTCGCGCGTATGGCCGCCGCTGTGCCCGGCCTTGGCCACGGCCTGACCGCGCTCGACGCGGTCGCCGACCTCGACATAGGTGCTCTCGGCGTGGCCGTAGAGCGTGTAGTAGTTGTCGCCGTGGTCGAGCACCACGATCAGCCCGTAGCGGTGCATGTAGCCCACGTACACGACGCGCCCGCCAGCGACCGCGCGCACCGGCGCGCCGGCATCGGCGGCCAGCCACTGACCCTGCCACTTGAGCGGCCCGCCCGCCTTGGCGGTGCCGAAACGGGCGAGCACCTGGCCGCTGACCGGCGGCTGCATGCGGCCCTTGAGCTGGCCAAAGGGCGTGTCGTCGCCGGGGGTGACCGGGGGCAGGCTCGATAGCTCGTTCTGCAGCCGGCCCATGAGCCGCTGCAGGCGCTGTTCGTCCGCCTTCATTTCTTCGAGGCTGGCCTGCTTGTTCGACAGCTGGCGGTCGAGCGCGGCAACCGCCTGTTTGCGCTGGGCCTGGTTCGCCTTGAGGCTGTCCAGGGTGTCGGCGCGGGCGCTGCGCTGGCGGGTGAGTTCGGCCTGCTCGTTGGAGAGCGCATTCTGGCGGATCGCCAGATCGGCGAGCGCGTCGCGCAGCGACGTCACCTGCGCGGTGCGGGCATTGGCGAAGTATTCGTAATAGACCAGCATGCGGCCGAGTTTTTCCGGCGACTCGCCCGAGAGCAGCAGGCGCATCTTGTCCATCTGGCCGCTGGCGTGGGCAGCACGGACCTGATCGCGCAGGCCGCTGAGCTGGTCGGCCAGACGATCGCGCTCGGCATCCCTGCGCCGGGTGAGCTGGGCGACCCGCTCGCGCGCCTCGGCGATCTTGTCGTCGAGCGAGCGCAGGCGCTTGGCGGCGGAGCTGATCTCGGCTTCGGTCTGCGACAGGCGGGTGGAGAGTTCGCTGCGCTGTGTCTTGTCGGCCGCGATCTGCTGACGCACGGTGTCGATCCGGTCGCGCAGCGCGTCCAGCTCGGCGGCGGCGCGCTGCGAGCGCGCGTCGTCGTCCTGGCCCAGCACGGGGCGGGCCACAGCGAGGGCGAGCAGGCAAAGGCCGGCGAACAGAACGAACCGCATGGCGCCAAGTGTAAGCCACGTCGGCGGGCGAGCGCCGCGCCCTGTATGCAATAATCGCGGCCGACGCGCGGCCTGCGCATCTCTCGATCGTGAATTCACCGGCCCCGATCGGGGCTGATTTGGACCGTACACGCCATGAACATGGAGCAGATTCAGGAATTCGTCGTCAATCATCCGTTCCTCTGGGGCGCGCTGGTGATTGCGCTGATCGCGCTGGCGGTCAACGAGGCGTTGCGCGCGGTCAAGGGTCAAAACCCGATTCCGGCCAACGAGGCCGTGCGGCTGATGAACACCGAGGATGCGGTGGTGGTCGATACGCGTTCGGCCTCCGACTTCAAGAAAAGCCATATCCTCAATGCCAAGCACGTGCCCATGGCGGGTATCGAGGAGCGCGCCAAGGAAATCAGCAAGAACACTGACCGCGTGATCATCTGCTACTGCGGCATCGGCAATGTCGCGCCGCAGGCGGCCGCCAAGCTCCGCAAGCTGGGCTATAGCCGTGCGCATGCCCTCAAGGGCGGCATCAACGCCTGGCAGGCCGACGGCATGCCGGTGACCAGCAAGTAGTCGGCGCGGCGAATCGCATGTCTGTCCGCTCGGGTCGCGCCGGGTGAGACGAGTTTCAATTCAGGCGAACGAGGAGACGAACATGGCCGAAGAGAACGGGCAGGGCGAAGCAGGCAACGGCGAACCCCAGCGCCAGGTCGGCTTGCAGAAGATCTATATCCGCGACGCGTCCATCGAAGTGCCGAACGGCCCGCGCGTGTTCACCGAGGAATACAAGCCGGACGTCAACGTCGACCTGAACACCCGCATCGAGAACCTCAGCCGCGAGACCCATCAGGTTACGCTCACCGTGACGGTCACGGCCAAGCAGGGCGAGCGCACGGCCTATATCGTCGAGGTGCAGCAGGCGGGCGTATTCCAGATCGAGGGGTTCGACGACGACAAGGCGCGCGGGCATCTGCTGGGGGCCTATTGCCCGTCGATCCTGTTTCCCTACATTCGCGAGAGCGTGGGCGACATGGTCCAGCGCGCAGGTTTTCCGCACTTTCTGCTGCAGCCGGTCAACTTCGATCTGCTCTATGCCCAGCATCAGCAGAATCAGGGCGGCCAGCCGACCGACGTCGGCAGTGCCACGCACTGATTGCCCATGACGGCGCCGCACGACAACGCCGACCGCTGCATGGCCGTGCTCGGCGCGGGCTCGTGGGGCACGGCCCTCGCGATTCAGCTGGCGCGCAACGGCAATGACGTGCGGCTCTGGGCACGCGAGGCCGCGGCGGTAAGCGCCATGGCCGCGGCGGGCGAGAACGAACGCTATCTGCCCGGCTGCGCCTTTCCGGCCACCCTCGTTCCGGAAGCCGACATGGCGGCGGCTGTCGCCGCTGCCGACGACGTGCTCGTGGTGGTACCTAGCCATGCGTTGCGCGAAACCCTCGAGCGGTTGGCGCCGTTGCTCGGGGACACCCAGCGCGTGATCTGGGCGACCAAGGGCCTGGAGCCCCAGTCGGCCCTGCTGCCCCACCAGGTGGCCGAGCAGGTGCTCGGGTCGCAACGCCGCACGGCTGTGCTCTCGGGTCCGAGCTTTGCCGGTGAAGTCGGCCAGGGCATGCCCACGGCCGTCACCATTGCCGCGGCCGACGCCGATTTCGCCCGCGACATGGCCGGCGCCTTTCACGACGGCGTTTTCCGCGTCTACACCACGACCGACGTGGTCGGCGTGGGCGTGGGCGGCGCGGTCAAGAACGTGCTCGCCATCGCGGTGGGCATTTCCGACGGGCTGGGCTACGGCGCCAACGCGCGGGCCCTGCTCATCACCCGCGGCCTGTCCGAGATGATGCGCCTGGGCGAGAAGCTCGGCGGCGAACGCACCACCTTCACCGGCATGGCCGGCCTCGGCGATCTGCTGCTGACCTGCACCGACGATCAGTCACGCAACCGCCGCATGGGCCTGGCGCTGGCGGCCGGGCACGACGTCGAACAGGCGCAGCGCGAGATCCAGCAGGTGGTCGAGGGCGTGCGCGTGGCCCGGGAGGTGCATCGCATCGCCGAACAACTGGGCGTGGAAATGCCGATCGCCACCCAGGCATTCCGGGTGCTGCACGAGGATGTCGCGCCTCGCGATGCCGTGCGTAAATTGACGGATCGCCCGTTCCGGGCCGAAAAAGACTAAAATATGACAGTCGGCGCTGGTGTAATCCACGCCGCTGCATGTTCTAGACCGCACCAAGAACCACACAAAAGACTTCCGGGCCATGGCGAACTGGGTAACTTTCGGCCGTTTTCTGCTGCTTTTCGTGCTGCTGGGCATCGTCTACTCCGGTGCGCCCGCGCTGCAGCTCGTCAATGCGCCGCTGACGATCCTGATCATCGCCCTCGACGGCGTTGACGGTTGGGTCGCGCGCCGTTTCGGTGAAGAGTCGCTGTTCGGCGCGACGTTCGATATCGCCATCGATCGGATCGTCGAGACCGTGCTCTGGGTGGTGCTGGCGCATCTGGGCTTCATCGGCGTCTGGATCCCGCTGCTGTTCATCATCCGCGGTAATCTCGTAGACGCGATCCGCAGCAAGGGCGCGCAGTCCGGCACCGCCGCCTTCGACATGATGCAGTCGCCCATCGGCCGTTTTCTGGTCGCGGGGCGTTTCATGCGCGGGTTCTACGCGGTCCTCAAGGCCGTGACCTTCGCCTGGATCCTGGCCTGGCAGCCGGCGCCGTTCCTCGCGCCCGAGTTCTGGACCGCCTGGGGACCGCTGCTCAACGGTATCGGCCTGGCGCTGGCCTGGGCATCGGCGGCGATCTGTATCGCCCGCGGCCTGCCGGTGATCATCGAATTCTGTGCCAACGCGCGCCCGGGTGCGCAGGTGGGCAAGGCCTGATGCGCCTGGTGCTGTTCGATATCGACGGCACGCTGGTGCCGGGCGCCAGCTCCGAGGCGCGGTTTGCGCGCTACCTATGGGATCAGGGCGCGCTCGGCATGCGGCAACTGCTGGCGTTCGCCTGGTTCTGCCTGCGTTATTTTCCGCGCTATGGCCGGCACGTCATGCAGAAGAACAAGGCCTACCTGAGCGGCCATACCAAGGCCGAGATTGCCGCGCTCGCGCGCGATTTCGTCGCGACGCGATTGTCCTACGCGCTTTATACCCCCGCGCTCGAGCGCCTGCGGGCGCATCAGGCAGCCGGCGACCGGGTCGCGTTGCTTTCCGGCACGCCGCAGTTCATCGCCGACGCGCTGGCCGAATCGCTGGACGTGGCGCACAGCCACGCATCGCTGTGTGCAACGCGCGGCAACGTCTATACCGGCGCGCCGCCGCTGCGTCATCCCTACGGCCCGACCAAGATCGATGCCGCCCGGGCGCTGGCGCGCGAGACGGGGCTGTCGCTGGATCGCGCGGTTGCCTTTGGTGATTCGATTACCGACGCGCATCTGTTTCGCGCGGTCGAGGAGGCGGTGGCCGTTCAGCCGGACAAGCGGCTCTCCGAGGCCGCCGACGGCGCCGGCTGGGAAGTGCTGCTCGATCGCATGACCGCACCGGGCACTCACGATCACCAGGATCTGAGCCGCTAGCCGCCGCTTGCGTCAGGCGAAATCGGCCTGGCGCCAGACCTCGAAAGCCGCTACCGCTACGCTGTTCGACAGGTTCATGCTGCGGTTGCCGGCACGCATGGGCAGATAGATCGCCGCATCGGCCTGGGCGATCAGGGGGGCGGGCAGGCCGCGCGTTTCGCAGCCGAACAGCAGGGCGTCGTCCGTTCGATAGGCAATCCTGTCATAGCGCGTGGTGCCGCGTTTGGTGGCGGCAAAAACGCGCGCCTGCGGATGGGCAGCGCGCCAGGCGTCGTAGTCGTCCCATTCGTGAATCACCGCGCGTTCGCGATAGTCGAGCCCGGCGCGACGCATATGTCTGTCGTCGATGGAAAAACCCAGCGGGTGGATCAGGTGCAGGGTGGCGCCGATGTTGGCGCACAGTCTTATGGCGTTGCCGGTATTGGGTGGAATTTCGGGCTGATGCAGGACGATATGCATCAGGCGTCGGCCGGTTTCGGTGTCTGGCAGTTCCAGCATTGCTCGAACTGGGCATCCAGATATTCGCCACATGCAGGGCATTGCCACGGGCGACCGGCGCGAATCGGGCCGCGTTCGAGCTCGAGCACCAGGCGGCGGGCAGCGTCGTAGTCGCGGGCCTCGTCGACCCAGACGCTCGGGAAGACGTTGGCGGGCAGATCGCCCATGCCACCCCAGAGATACTGGTTGCGCACATGGGCCTCGATGCCGTGGCTGGCGAGGAGATCTTTGGCGATCTCGGCATTCACCGGATCGGCGGCAAGATAGACTTCCCGACCGCTCATGGCGCCGTTTGTCGGCCCGTGCACGCCGGTAGTGCGTCTGTAATTGACTTGCCGGAGCGCTTTGCTAATGTGACTTGCACGTAGTCAAAGGGGGTTTGAATCATGACCGTATTCTCCGCGCGCCGCGCGCTTATCGTTCTCGTGGCCGCGCTGGGGCTCGGGCTGGCCGGCCCTGCGTCGGCCATCGATGATTATGCCTCGGCCGGGACGCCGTCTGCAGCGGCGATGGGTGTCGACATGGTACTCGTGCGTCCGGTGAGCCTCGCGGCGACCGCGCTCGGCGCCGGTCTGTTCGTGGTGTCGCTGCCGTTCTCGCTGCTGGGCATGAACGCGAGCGACGCCGGCAATCGGCTGGTGGTCGAGCCGGGCAAATATACTTTCGTTCGTCCGCTCGGCAACTTCCAGGCGAGCAGCCCGGCGCGCTGATCGCCAGCATCGCAGCCGTTTTTGCGGCATGAAAAAAGCCGGGCACAGGGCCCGGCTTTTTTGTGCGCGAATGGCGCGGCGTCGGCTAACGGCCTTCGGAGAACTGGTCGAGCAGCCCGCCGGGTTGCACGGTCACTTCGATGGTGCGGCCGCTCGCATCGTCCGAACGCTCGCCGGCGCGGATTTCGATCCGTTCCTCGGCGACCCCGTGGGCGGCCAGGAAATCCGAGACCCGTGCGGCCTGGGCCACCGAGCCGCCCGTGTCGCGGCTTGCCACGAAGCCGGGGCCGTGAATGACCACGCGCTGGGTGTCGTCGGTGGCCAACGCACCGGCGAGACGACGCAGCACGCGCTGGCCGCGCGCGGTGACCTGCGGGCGTCCGTCTGCCAGCGTGACCACGCTGTCGAGCGTCACGCTGCGCGCTTTTGCATCGATGTCGCCTGATGGCTCGGGCTGGGGCGCCTCGGGCGCCTGTTGCGCCGGCGAGGTCTCGGCCAGCGCGCTGTCCGGCTGCGGCGGCTCGCCGTCGAAGCTGGTGGACGGCGCCGTTTCGAGACCGTTGCCGGCGTAGTTCGGCTGTGGCCGGGCCGGCGCGGCCGGCGGCTGTGACGACGGTGCCTGGCGCGGCGTGGACGGTTGGGCCTGTGCTGTCTGCGCATCCGGATTGTTCACTCGATAGCGGATGGTGAACGCGATGTCGTTGACCTGCTTGCCGGTCCAGTTAAGCGTGTTCTCGCGCTTTTCCCAGGTGCCGGCCCGGTTGGCCTCGTAGGCGAGGATATCGATATTGCGCGGCATGACCCAGGTATAGGAGAACGACGAAAAATCGTCCGGCGCGTTCCACTTGCCAAGGTGGCCGTCGCTGCGCGTGACGCCGTCCCAGCTGGTGAACACGCGAATGCCGTTGGCCTTGCGTTCGACCTCGGCGTCGAACACGCCGGTGTTCATGAGGGCGAAACTGCCGCTCTTGAAATGCAGCCGTGTGCCGCCGTCGTCGAGCGGCGTCGACTCGTAGTCGGCCGGCACGATGAACACGGCATCCTCGGGCGCCTCGTCGGGGCCGAGATAGAGAACCCGCTCGGCCAGATCCGAGCGCAGTGTCTTGTAGCTCGTATAGCGCAGGCCGTCGGCGCCGAGCACGATGATGTCCTCGCGCTCGACCACGGCCAGTGCCTGCGTCGCGCAGGCAGCCAGCAGCAGCGTCGCTGTGAAGCGACTCCACATCCGCCTATTCATCCTTTTCCCCCTCGACGGAATCCCCGGACGACATTTCCAGTGTCTCCGGGTTCACGGTGCGGACTTTACCCCATCCGAGCTCGCGGATGGAGTTCTCGATCTGGCTCAGGTCGCCGACCACCACCCAGGTGAGGCCCTCGGTATGGATCATCGCCCGGGCGGCATCCGCCAGGGCGGGCTGTTCCAGCTCGCGCACCCGCCGGACATAGTCCTCGTAATAGTCGTCCGGCAGGTCGAACACCACCGAGTCGGTCAGCGTGGCCGCCAGCGCCGGCGTGGTCTCGTTCTCGCCGGGCAGACTGCGGGTGAGATTCGCCTGGGCGGCAGACAGCTCGCTGTCGTCGATCGGCCGGTCGCCGCGCAGGGCGGTCAGCTCGTTGCGCATCTCCTGCATCGAGGCCGCGGTCTTGTCGATCTGCACGGCCGCATAGGCGACGAACGGCTGCTGGGCGCGCGCGTCCATGAGCAGGCTGCGCGCGCCGTACGACCAGTGTTTGTCCTCGCGCAGATTCAAATTAAGCCGCGAATTGAACATGCCGCCGAGCACGGCGTTCACCGTTTCCATGGCCACGTCCTGGTCGCTGGATTTGGGCGGCGCGACGTTGCCCGCGATCACCGTGGCCTGATTGCTGCCCGGCCGGTCGACGAGATAGATATGCGCTTCGTCGGGCGGTGTGATCTCGGGCAGGCGTTTTTTCGGGCGCTGGGCGTCGTCTTCGGGCTGCCAGCCGCCGAGGTGGCGCTCGAGCATGGGCTTGAGCTCGTCCATGGTGGTGTCGCCGACCACCACCAGCGTAGCGTTGTCGGGCCGCAGCCAGGTGTGGGCGAAGGCGCGAACATCCTCAACGGTCATGCCTTCGACGGCGGCACGGGTGCCGCTACCGGTCAGCGGGATGCCGTAGGCGTGATCCTGGCCGTAGAGCAACGGCCCGAGGGTGCGCAGCGCGAGGCTGGTGGGCTGGCGTTTCTCCTGCGCGATGCTGGCCAGACGTTGTTTCTTCAGGCGTGCGAACTCGTTTTCGGGGAAGCTCGCGTTGCGCAGCACATCGGCATAGATATCCAGGGACGGGTCGAGCGCGGTGCTGAGCGTGGCCAGGCTCAGCGTGGCGGAATCCAGCGAGGCGCCGGTGTTGAGCTCCGCGCCGAGCGCGTCGAGGTCCGAGCTGATCGTGAGCGCATCGCGCTTGGCCGTGCCTTCGTCGAGCATGCCCATGGTCAGGCTCGCCGTGCCCGGGGCATCGGCCGGATCGGCCGCGTAGCCGGCATCGAAGACCATGCGCATCTGCACCGTGGGGGCGCTGTGGCGCTCGGCCAGGCGTACCTTCAGGCCATTCGAAAGCGTAGCGTGCTGGACGTCGGGCAGGTCGAGATCGGGCGTATCGCCGATTTCGGGCAACTGGTCGCGATCCACGTCCTCGCCGGTCGCCTTGCGGTCGCCGAAGGGCTTCACCGAGAGGACATAGACCCCGTCGGACAGCCACTTGGAGGCGGTCATCTGGATGTCTTCCGGCGTGACGGTGCGCAGGATCTCCAGCTCCTGTTTGTAGGCGCCGGGATCGTTTTCGTAGATCTCGCCCTGGGCCAGGATATCGGCCTTGCCGCCGATGCCGCCCACGCTTTCCATGCCACGTACGAACGAGGCGCCAAAGCGTGCCCGTGCGCGGTCGAGGGCGTCGGGCTGCGGGCCTTCGTTAATGAAGCGCTGCATCTGGGTGTCGAGAACCTGCTCGATGGTGTCCAGATCGGTGCCCGGCCGCGCGGTCGCGCTGACGATGAGCTGCGAGCCGATCTCCTTGTCCCATACGAAGGCCGAGACATCGGTCGCGATCTGCTGGTCGTAGACCAGGGTTTTGTAGAGCGGGCTGTTCTTGGAGCCGGCGAGCAGGTCGGCCGCGATCTGCAGGCGCGTGGTATCCGGCGCGCCGGTGGGCGGGATGTTCCAGACCTTGTAGATCCGTGCCTGCGGTACGCGGTCGAACATCACCTGGCGGTGCTCGCCGCTCATCTTGGCGACCCAGCGCTTCTGCTGGGTGACCGGCGGGCCGGGTTCGATGCTGCCGAAATACTGCTCGACCTTGGCCTTTGCGGCTTCCGGTTCGATATCGCCGGCGAGTACGAGCACGGCGTTCGACGGACCGTAGTACGTCTTGAACCAGTTCTTGACGTCCTCCAGCGACGCCGCGTTCAGGTCCGCTTCGGAGCCGATCGTGGACCAGGAATAGGGGTGCCCGGCCGGGTAGGTGTTCGGCGGTATGGTGTCGAACACCTTGCCGTAGGGCTGGTTTTCGCCTTGGCGTTTCTCGTTGAGTACGACGCCGCGCTGTTCCTCGAGCAGGTTCTTGTCGATGGCACCGAGGAAATGGCCCATGCGGTCGGATTCCATCCACAGCGCCATGTCCAGCGCCGAAGTGGGCACACTGGCGAAATAGTTGGTGCGGTCGGCGTTGGTGGTGCCGTTCATGTCGGTCGCGCCGGCACGCTCGAACGGTTCGAAGTATTCGCCCTGCCAGTGCTCGCTGCCCTGGAACATCAGGTGTTCGAACAGATGCGCGAAGCCGTGCTGGCCGGTGCCCTCGTTCTTGGAGCCGACGTGATACCAGATGTTGACCGCGACGATCGGCGTCTTGTGGTCGGTATGCACGATCAGCGTCAGGCCGTTGTCGAGCACGTACTTCTTGTAGCCGATATCCACGTCGGGAATATCGATGGATGCCGGTTCGGCCTGGTCGTCGGACGAGGCGACCACGTCCGAGTCGCTTGCCGGCGTGCTGTCCGCTGTCTGGCCTGGCTCTGCGTCGGTCGCCGCGGCCGCGCTCGCATCTACGGCGGGTTCGCTCGCGGTTTGCGCCGTGTCGCTGTCGACGGGCGCGGCGTCGGCGTTGGCCGCATCGCCGGGCGCGTTGGCCGGGTCGGCGCCTTCGGCGCGCTGGGGCTGGGGCGCTGCGCCGTGGGCGTCCGGCGCGGTGTTTTCTCCCGTGTCTGCCTGGGCGACCCGGGTCTGGCCGGCTGACGTGGTGTCGCCGGAAAAGCTATTTTCGATCTGGGTCCATGCACGCTCGAAGAAATTGCGGCCGTCGTTCGCGTCGTCGGCGTTCGCGTCGTCGCAACCCGTCGTGAGTCCGGCGGCCAGAAGCAGCGTCAGACAGAGCAGGAGTCGTATCCGCATGAAGAGTCAGTCCTTTTGAATAGGGTGCGTCATGAGCGCACTGTCGCGAGCTTATCAGGGTGCCTGAGCGCTAGCATCCGAACGTCGGTCGGGAGGCTTTTGTGAGTACCCACACCTCTTCCATGTTCGCCGGTCAGCTGTCGGTACGGGCTGCGGTGCTCGGGGTGGTGCTGGCCGTGATTCTGTCGGCGGCCAATGCCTACCTTGGACTCTTCGCCGGGCTCACGGTGTCTGCCTCGATTCCGGCGGCGGTCCTGTCGCTGGGCATCCTGCGGCTTTTCGCCGATGCCAACGTGCTCGAGAACAACATCGTCCAGACCGCCGCCAGTGCCGGCGAGGCGATCGCGGCCGGCGTGATCTTTACCCTGCCGGCGCTGGTGATGCTCGACTACTGGTCGGACTTTCTCTATTTCCAGACCGTGCTGATCGCCGGCGTCGGGGGGCTGCTGGGCGTGCTTATGACCGTGCCGCTGCGCCGCGCGCTGGTCGACGATAACCGGCTGGCTTTTCCCGAAGGCCAGGCGACCGCCGCCGTGCTGCAGGCCGGCTATGGCGGCAAGGCTGCCGTGGGGATCGGCACGCTTCTGGCCGGTGCCGCGGCCGGCGCCGTGGCCAAGCTCGCCGACAGCGGGCTCAAGGTCTGGGAGGGGGTCGCCGAGACCGCGCTTTCGATCGGTCAGCAGAGCAGTTTCTATGTCGGCAGCTATCTGTCGCCGGCGCTGCTGGCGGTGGGGTATATCGTGGGTATCAACGTCGCGCTGCCGGTGCTGCTGGGCGGCGTCTTCGCCTGGTGGATCGCGATTCCGCTGGTCATGGCGCTGGGCGGTGGCGATCTCGCCGCCGGCGTGGCCGGCGCCGAGCAAGTCTGGAGCGATCAGATTCGCTATCTGGGTGTCGGCGCGATGCTGGTGGGTGGTCTGGCCGCGTTGTGGACATTGCGTGGCCAGCTCTTCGGTGCCCTGAAGCAGACGGGCGAGACGGTACTGCCCAGTCAGCGCGATCTGCCGCGCTCGCTGCTGGTTACGCTGCTCGTGCTGCTGGCGCTGCCGATGATCGCGCTCTATGCGGTACTGCTGGATTCGATCGTCGGCGGTGCGATGGTCGCGCTGCTGATGCTCGCGGCGGCTTTCCTGTTTTCGGCCGTGGCCGCGTACATGGCCGGTCTGGTCGGTTCGAGCAATAACCCGGTCTCCGGGGTGACGATCGCGACGATTCTGATCACCGCGCTCGGGCTGTATGTTTTCTTCGGCGTCGGTCAGGCCGGTCCGGCGAGCGCGATCATCGTGGGTGCGGTGGTCTGCTGCGCGGCCGCGATCGGCGGCGACAACATGCAAGACCTCAAGGCCGGCGCCATTCTGGGCGCGTCGCCGGCTGCCCAGCAACTGGCGCAGATGCTGGGCGTGATCGCTGCCGTATGCGTTCTGTCGCCGGTGTTGTCGCTGTTGCTGCATGCCTACGGCATCGGCGTGTCGGATGCTGCGCATCCCAATGCGTTGCCGGCGCCGCAGGCCAGCCTGATGGTGGCCGTGGTGCGGGGCGTGTTCGGCGGCGATCTGCCGTGGAACTGGGTGATCGGCGGCGGCGTGATCGCACTGGCCACCATCGCGCTCGATACCTGGTTGGCTCGTCGAAACAGCGGATTTCGCATGCCGGTGCTCGCCGTCGCGCTGGGGCTGTATCTGCCGTTGTCGCTGTCGATGGCGATCGCCTTCGGTGGCGTCGTGGCCTGGCTCGGCGGCAGTGGCGCGGCGCGTGAAGGCCGCGGCTTGCTCGCCGCGGCCGGCATCATTACCGGCGAGGCGCTGATGGGTATTCTCATCGCCCTGCCGGTCGCGTTCTCGGGCAGCAGCGACGTGCTGGCGTTGAATGTCGGCGGTCTGCCCGCCGCCTGGCCCGGCCTTGTGGTGATGCTCGGCCTGGGGGCGTGGTTATGGACTCTGGCGCGTGCCTCGGGCCGCGTTTCGTCTCGCGATTCTTGAATAACCGGCCGCTCATTCACGCGTGATGCCGGCGTGCCCGGGCGCGTCGAAAAGACGCGCCCGCTGGCGTTCGGGCGGTGATGCTTTACAGAATCGCCGGGCGCGCTATAGTGAATTCAGCCCGCTCGAGGCGGGCGCGGCGCAATAATGCAAAAGAAACTGTCGTTACCCAGGGGACAACAATGAAAAAGATCATCATCGGTGCGGCCCTTCTCGGGTCGAGCATGACAGCCAGCGCGGTCGCGCCCGGCGGCCCGGGCTGTGGCTGGGGCAACCTGCTGTTCGAAGGGTCGAGCGGCCTGCCGGCGCATCTGCTGGCCACCATCGTCAACGGCACGTCCGGCAATGCCACCTTCGGCATGACCAGCGGCACCAACGGCTGTGACACCAGTGGCACGCTCACCTACAGCGGCAACAGCCTGCTGGCGATGAACGGCGTGCTCGAGGAAGTGGCCCAGGACATGGCGGTCGGCCATGGCGAGGCGCTGACGGCACTCACGGTCGCGATGCAGATCGACCCGGCCGACCGGGATCATTTCAATAGCGTCATGCACCAGAACTTCGCCCAGATCTTCCCGCGCGACGATGTGTCCTCCGGCGAAGTGATGGACAACATCAACACGGTCATGAAGCGCGACGATCGTCTGTCGCACTACGTGTCCTGAGCGTCGGCTCGTCGACATGCCCCGTCTCGGTCGAGGCGGGGCATTTTTTTGTCTTGCGCTCATTGATTGCATCGACGTCTGCAACGCGGGCCGTGCTGTGGCTGTGTGTCGTGCTTTGGGGGGCAGGTACTCAGGCGGCGACAGTGCCGGACTTCGCGGCGCTGGCCGCGACGCCGCGCTGGCAAGCGCTGATGCATGTCAATCCGGGCGCGACACTGCGCGGTGTCGGCACCAGCTATGTCGACGATGCGGATTTCTTCCTCGCCACCGACGGCAAGGCCGATCCCGAGGCCGAGCTCCGGGCGACGTGGCGCGCGCTCGAACCCGCCCAAAGCCAGGCCCGCTGCCGGTTCCCGGCGCGGTATCGTTTTCTCGCGACCAGGCTGGGCTGGCACGAGAGCGCGCCGCTGGCCCATTGCGACGACTATCTCGCCTGGCGTGCGCAGATGCCGATCGGGCAACTGGTGCTGGTCTTTCCGGCGGCGTATCTCAACAGCCCGTCGTCGATGTTCGGCCATACGTTGCTGCGCCTGGACGCCGAGCCGGACCCGGACGCGGTCTGGCTGTCGCGGGCGATCAACTTCGGTGCCCAGGCGGGCGGGGCAGACAACTCGCTGTTCTATATCTGGCGCGGCCTGGCCGGCGGCTATCCGGGGCAGTTCTCCGTGACGTCGTATGTCGAAAAGATCCGCGACTATGCCTTTGTCGAGAACCGCGACATGTGGGAGTACGCGCTCGATCTCGACGCCGGGGAGATCGACTGGGTGGTCAGCCACCTCTGGGAGCTGCGCGGCATCAACTTCGACTACTACTTCTTCGACGAGAACTGCTCGTTCCGGCTGCTCGAGCTGATCAAGGTGGCGCGCCCGCAGGCACCGCTGATGACCGAGCTGCGGTTCGCCGAACTGCCGGTCAACACGGTGCGCGCGCTCTACGGCGCCGATCTCGTCGCCGAGCGGCGTTACCGGCCGTCCAAGGCCGTCGAACTGGAGGCGCTCGCCGCGCGGCTGGATGCCAACGAACGGGCGTTGGCAGCGGATCTGCGCGACGACCCGGCGCGGGTCGATACGCCTGCGTTCAAGGCCTATCCGCCGCCGCGACGGCATCTGATGGCGCAGGTTGCCTATCAGGCATTGCGGCTGCGTAATCGGGAAGGCGCCCGCGACCCGGATGTCGCGCGCAAGAGCCTGGCGCTGCTGCGCGTGGTCCAGCGCAACCCGGCGCCACCGCCGCAACCCGTCCCCGAGCCGGCGCCGCCGGAGCGTGGTCACGGGACCCAGACCGTCAATTTGGGCGTGGGTCGCCAGGACGGGCGCGATTTTCTCGCCTTCGGCTATCGGCTCACCTATCACGACCTGTTCGATCCGCTGGCCGGGTTTCTCCCCGGTGCGGCGATCGAGGGTCTGGACGTGCAGCTGCGCCTGGACGAGCGTGACGGTCTGGCTCTGGAAAGCCTGGATCTGGTCAATATCCGCTCGCTCGCGCCGCGCAGCGAGTTCGTGAAGCCGATCTCCTGGTTCGTGCATGCCGGTCTGGAACAGACGCCGGTGGCCGATCGGGCCCGCGCGCTCGGCGGTTTCGTGCAGGGTGGGCCGGGCGCGAGCTGGCGTTTCGGTGATCTATTCCCCTATGTGTTCGCGGTCGCGCGCCTCGAGAGCGTCAGCGGCACCGATCCGGATGCAGCGCTCGGCGGTGGTGCGGAAGCCGGGCTCGCGTATCAGGCTGAGTCCGTACAATGGGGGCTTCACGCACGCTGGCTGGAATTCACGTCGCAGTTCGCGCGTCTGCGCACCGGGGTTACCGCGAATGTGCCGGTATCGCCGGACAACGCGCTGCGCGGTGAATGCAGCCATGAGCGCTGGCAGGGCGAGGCCGTGGCCGGTTGTAGCGTGTCCTTCCGGCATTTCTTCGATTAGGGCCGACTTGATGGTGCGATGGGCGGGTGTTGCAGGTCTTCTCTGGCTGGCCGTGATGGGCGTGGCGCAAGCCGAAGACGCGCAGGTGGCGGATGTGGCGGCGTTGCAGGCGCGCGCCGCCGAACGCGGGCTCGCCGACAGTGCGCGCTGGCGAACGCTGCTGCATTACGAGCCCGACTGGCTGGGCCAGGGGCTGCACAGCACGGTGGCCAGCGACAGCTTCTTTCTCGCGCCCACGGGGCGTACCGACCCGGCGGCCGAACTCGACGCCACCCTCGAGGCGCTGGCGAGCGGCCGTTGGATCGAGGGCCGTGACAAGTCGGCGGACTGTGTCTTTATCGCGCGCCGCAAGTTCCTGGTCGATGCGCTAGGGTTGGCGCCGCACACGCTCGGCGGAGCGCAATGCGATGCATATCGCCGGTGGCGGGCCGCGCTCAGCCCCGACCGCATCAGCCTGATTTTTCCGACCGCGTTTCCGAACAGCCCGTCGTCCATGTTCGGCCACACGCTGCTGCGCATCGACTCGTCGCGCGCCGCGCGCGGCACGGAGCTGCTGTCTTATGCGGTGAACTTCGCGGCGGCCGCGGGCGATGACGCCAAGGGTCTGGGGTTTGCATGGAAGGGGCTGACCGGCGGCTACCCCGGCATCTTCGGGCTGTTTCCCTACTATGAGAAGGTCAAGCAGTACGCCTGGATCGAACACCGTGATGTCTGGGCCTATCCGCTCGACCTGAACGGCGCCGAGACCGAGCGGCTGGTCGATCATCTTTGGGAGATGGACGGCGTACGTTTCGACTATTACTTTTTGACCAAGAACTGCTCCTATCAGCTGCTCAGCCTGCTCGAGGTCGCCCGCCCGGAGCTGCGCCTGACCGAGAAGTATTCCTGGTACGCGATCCCTGCGGACACGATCCGTACGCTGGCCGATGTGCCGGGCCTGATGGAAACACCGCTTTTTCGCCCGTCGCTGGAAACCACCCTGCGCTGGCAGGCCGACCAGCTCGACGCCGATCAGCGCAGCCTGGCACGCGAGCTCACCGCCGATGAGGTGGCTTTCGACGCCCCCCGGCTGACCCGTCTCGCGCCGGCGGAGCGCGCCGCGGTGCTGGAAGTCGCCCACGACTATCTCTACTACCGGCTGCAGAGCGAACCGGAAAGCGCGCCCGCGGACCAGGCGCACGCGAATGCGATCCTGCTCGAGCGTAGCCGGATCGCGCGGCCATCGCCGTTCACCGAGGTGCCCACGCCCGAAACGCCGCCGGATCAGGGCCATCGCACGCTGCGCCTGGCCGCGTCGACGATCTACGAGGCCGATGATCTGTCACTGGGGCTGCGTCTGCGCCCGGCCTATCACGATCTGCTCGACGATCCGGGCGGCTATACCGACGGCGCGGAGATCAATTTCCTCGATCTCGGCCTGCGCGTGGACCCCGACGACGGCGAGCTGCGCGTCGACGATCTGCAGCTGCTCAATATCGTGTCGCTGTCGCCGCGCAATGACCTGTTCAAGCCGATCTCCTTCCAGATCGATACCGGCCTGCGCCGGCGTCCGTCGTCGAATGTGTTCGACGATGTCGACAACAACCTGGGCTACTACCTGCAGGGCGGGCCGGGGCTGGCCTGGGGCGACAGCCACCTGCTCGGCTACGTGTTCGGCCTGGGTTCGCTGGACGCCAACAGCGCGCTATCGCCGGGTTATGCGCTCGGCGCCGGTGCGAGCACGGGCGTGCTGGTCTATCCACTGCCCGATGTGCAACTCAAGGCCGAGGCCGGGATGCTGGAATACGTGGCCGGCGACGACGGCTACTACCGCTGGGCCAAGCTCCAGCAGCAGTTCAACCTCAGCGACGGGCTCGGTCTGCGCAGCGAAATCGGCTGGGAAAATACGGCCGTGGATGCCGGTGTGCGTGCGGTGATTGGACTGCAGGCGTATTTTTAGCCGCATGACGCGTTTGACGATCGAGAACGGCTGGCTCGCCGGCGTGCGGCAGGTGCGCTCGCCCAATCACGACGCGCGACCGGCGGGCAGCCGGGTGGATACCCTGGTCGTGCACGGGATCACCCTACCGCCGGGCTGTTTCGGCCGGGGGCAGGTCGATGCGCTGTTCACCAATGCCCTTGATCCCAGCGCGCATCCCTACTACGCGGCGATCGCTCATCTGAAGGTTTCCGCCCACGCGCTGATCGAGCGGACCGGGCGCATCACGCAATACGTGAGCTTTGAAGCGCGCGCATGGCATGCGGGGCGGTCCTGTTTCGACGGGCGCGAGGCGGTCAACGATTTCGGTATCGGCATCGAGCTGGAAGGCACCGACGACTGCCCCTACGCGCCGGCCCAGTATCGTGCGCTGGCGGCGACGACGGCCGCGTTGCTCTCGGCCTATCCGGCGCTCACCGCGGATCGGATCGTCGGTCATAGCGATATCGCGCCGCAGCGCAAGACCGACCCGGGCCCGGCCTTCGACTGGGCGCTGTTTCATCGTTTGCGAAAGCGCGCATGCACCTGATCGTGATCGTCATCGCGCTGTTTGCCGAGCGCGCGCTGGGCCAGCTCAAACGCTGGCGCGAGACCGACGGATTCGCCCGCTATGTGGCCCTGATCGAAAGCAGCGGCCTCGGCCGTCGCTGGCTGGCGCAGCCTGCGGGCGTGCTCGTGATCGTGCCGCCGGTGCTGATCGTGGCGCTGCTGCAATGGGCGATTGCCGAATATCTGTGGCTGGGTTTCGAACTCGCGTTCGGGGTGTTCGTGCTCGTGCTCACCTTTGGCCCGCGCGATCTCTGGGAAGACGTCTATGCGCTGGCCCATGCGCGCGGCGAGGCGGATCACGATCGCGCCGAAGCGCGCGCGATCGCTTTGTGTCGCCGCTCGACCGGGCGTGCCGCGGTGGATATACACGGCCGGACCATTGTCGGGTCGGTGCTGGTGCAAGGCCACGAACGCGTGCTGGCGGTGCTGCTGTGGTTCTTCGTGGCCGGGCCGGCGGGGGCGCTGTTCTATCGCAGCGTGCGCGAGCTGCCGGCATTGGCGGCGCGCGGTACCGGTTCGCGGGCGATGCGGCGCACGGCCGAATACGTGCACGGCCTGGCGGCCTGGTTGCCGGCGCGGCTGTGCGTGCTGGTCTATGCGCTGGTGGGCGATACGCGCGGTGCGCTGGGTGCCTGGCCGTCGGCACGGGCAACCACCCATGCCAGCGCTTCGGCGAGCTGGCGTCTGCTTTCGGCGGTCGGCCGCGGCGCGCTTGGTCTGTCGGCGCGCGTGGACTCGCCCCGGTATGACCGTTACCTCAACGACACGCTGCTAGAGGCCCTGGGCTTGATATCGCGTGCGCTGCTGGTGCTGCTTGCCGGCCTGGCCCTGCTGACCATCTTCGGTGTGTTGCGCTAGCATCTGCAGCCCAAGCTCAATCAAGGACGCCGCTTTGACCGATCTGCAGCCGTTTCTCGACAAGGCCGTCGAGGCCGCCCGCGCGGCCGAGGCCATCATCCGTCGTTATTATCACGGCGATTTCGAGGTCGAGCGCAAGGCGGACGACAGCCCGGTCACGATCGCGGATATCGAGTGCGAGCGCGCGATCAAGGCCGTCCTGTCCGAGGCGTTCCCCGATCATGGCTTTCAGGGCGAGGAACTGGGGACCGACGACGCGGATGCCGAGTTTCTCTGGCTGATCGACCCGATCGACGGCACCAAGAGCTTCGTGCGCGGTTATCCGTTCTTCTCGACGCAGATCGCGCTATTGAAAAAAGGCCAGCCCCACGATGAATTGATCGTCGGCGTATCCAATGCGCCCATGTTCAACGGCGGTGAACTGGCCTGCGCGGCCAAGGGACTCGGCGCCTGGCTCAACGACGAGCCGATCCGCACCTCGAGCGTCGATCGTCTGGCCGACACCAGCCTGTCGCTGGGTAATATCGCCTCGCTCGCTGCATCTCCGGCCTGGGCGTCGGTGGGGCAGTTGATCGGACAGGTGCACCGCATTCGTGGCTACGGCGATTTCTACCACTACCACCTGCTCGCCTCGGGGCGTATCGATGCGATTCTCGAATCCGATCTGAACATCCTCGATATCGCTGCGCTCACCGTGATCCTGCGCGAAGCCGGGGGCGATATCACCGAATTGGGCGGTGGCGCGATCGACCTGCCGACGCGCAGCGTGTTTGCCACCAACGGCCGGCTGCGTGACGCGATCTCGCCCTTTGTCGCCGAATGGGACGAGGCGCGGCACGCGCCCCGGGGCTAGCCCGGGCCACCGGTTCGGAAGCCCGTCCGCCAGTCTGCGTGAATCCGCGCCCGTGAATACAGCATGCGCGGGCGTGTTCGCGACAAGCGCTGCCCGCGCCCGTTATTCCTGGCGGCCTTCTCGCGCCGTTTTTCCGACGATGGCCCGCGCGCTAGAACGGCCGGGTTTCGCCGCGCAGGCTGATGATCGGCCAGCCCGCCTCGCGCGCCGCGGCCGCGAGGGTGTCGTCCGGGTCGACCGCGATCGCGGTATCGGCCCAGCGCAGTAGCGGCAGGTCGTTGAGCGAGTCCGAATAGAAGGTCACGTGCTCGAACGGCTGCGGCTGCGTGGCGACCCAGTCGAGGGCGCGTTCGATCTTGCCGTCCTGAAACGATGGTGTGCCCGCTATCTCGCCCGTATAGGCGCCGTCGACGATTTCCGGGTCGGTGGCGATCAATGCATCGATACCCAGCAGTTCGGCGATCGGTTCGGTGATGAACCGGTTGGTCGCGGTGATGATGGCGATGGCGTCGCCACGCGAGCGGTGGTGTTCGACAAGGGCGCGCGCGTGCCGCGCGACGATCGGGCGGATGATGCGCTCGACATAATCGCGCCGCAGGGCATGCATGCGCGCCAGCGGCTGGGTCAGCAGCGGTGCCAGCGCGAAGCGTTGATACGCATGGATATCGAGATTGCCGGCCTTGTACTGGGCATGAAAACGCTCGTTCTCGCGTTCGTAGTGCGTGGCGTCGACCACGCCTTCATCGACGAGGAAACGCCCCCACAGGTAATCGCTGTCGCCGGCGAGCAGGGTGTGGTCGAGATCGAACAGCGTGAGATACAAAGTGAAATACCTTTTTTCGTTTTTGACTGATTTATGAAAGAATCGATTGCGTATTTATACCGAGGGCGTCGTCGTGATCGATGCGCAGGGTTTTCGGGCCAACGTCGGCATCATCTTAAGCAATGAGTGTGGCCAGGTGTTCTGGGCCAAGCGTATTGGCCAGCAATCTTGGCAGTTTCCGCAGGGCGGCATCCACGAGGGCGAGAACGCCCAGCAGGCACTTTTTCGTGAGCTTGAAGAAGAAGTCGGCCTGAAACCCGAACACGTGCGCATGATCGGTTCGACCCGTCGCTGGTTGCGCTATCGCCTGCCCAAGCGCTACGTGCGCCGCAACCGCCAGCCGCTGTGCATCGGCCAGAAGCAGAAGTGGTTCATGCTGCAGCTGATCGCCCCGGAATCCTGTGTCCGCTTCGATGCCTGCGAAAAGCCCGAGTTCGACGGTTATCGCTGGGTGGACTATTGGCACCCGATCAACGAGGTGGTTTTCTTCAAGCGTCAGGTCTATCGCCTCGCGCTCGACGAACTCTCCTGCTGCCTGCACGGGCAGTAACGCCTTTTCGCGCTTCTTCCGCTGTTTCCGCGCTCGAGCGGGGCGCAAATGCGCGTGCGTGCAATACAGACATTGTCAGTGTAGGCTGACAATAACAGCGAGTGATGTAATCGTTAGACGGTATTGACACTCATTCTCATTCGCGTTGTACTACGTGCCGGAGGTGGCCCATGTACGTTTGTGTTTGTAACGCGGTAACCGATTGCCAGATTCGCGACGCCTTCTGCGAAGGCGCGTGCAGCATGCGCGAATTGCGCAAACGGCTCGGCGTGGCCGGCTGTTGTGGCCGCTGTGCCCAATGCGCACGCGATCTGCTCAACGAATGCCGGCAGCAGCAGGATCGCGCGGCCGCCCCCATTCGTGTCGTCGAGACCGGAGAACTGATCCCGGTCGCGGGTTGACCGTCGACCGCTCGAGCCCTCGCTGATCTGCGGGACGAGCGTTTGTTCGACCCTGTGGGGTCGGCTAGACTGTGCTTTTCCACCGATTCAACGCACAGGACAAGCCATGAAAGGCGACCCGAAAGTCATTGAGTATCTGCAAAAGTCGCTCAAGCTTGAGCTGACCGCGATCAACCAGTATTTCCTGCACGCCCGCATGTATGAAGACATGGGCTTCTTCGAGCTGGGCAAGAAGGAATACAACGAGTCGATCGAGGAAATGCAGCACGCGGATCGCTTCATCAAGCGCATCCTGTTCCTCAACGGCCTGCCCAATCTGCAGGACCTCGGCAAGCTGCGCATCGGCGAGAATCCCAAGGAAATGCTCGAATGCGACCTGGCCGCCGAGTACGAGGGTCACGCCTACTACAAGGAAGCGATCACCCATTGTGAGCAGGTCGGCGACTATGTGACCCGTGAACTGTTCGCCGAGATTCTGGCCGACGAAGAAGGGCATATCGACTTCATCGAAACCCAGCTCGACATGATCAAGCACATGGGCGAGCAGAACTACAACCAGTCGCAGATCGGTGTGGACATCAACCAGGATCCGGACGCCAGCGAATAAGCCGCTGGCCCGTATTGCGGGCGCTGCAACCGAAAAGGCCCCGTCGGATTGTCTCCGGCGGGGCCTTTTTCATGGCCGCTCGAAACGCGTCAGAACGGTTTCACGATGGCTAGCACCACGATCACCACGAGAAATATCGAGGGCACTTCGTTCATCAGGCGGAAATAGCCGGCGCGGCCGGTGTTGCGCTGCTCGCGGAACTTCTTGACCTGGACCTGGCACCAGCCGTGGTAACCGATCAGGCCGAGTACGAACAGCAGCTTGGCGTGCATCCAGCCGTTGGCCGCCATCCAGGCGCCGCCGTATCCGGCCAGCAGCCATATGCCGAAAATGATGGTCAGCGCCGCGCCGATGGACATGAGGATCGCAAGCCGCTTTTCCATCGTGCAGAAGCGCGCATAGCCGACTTCGTCGGTGGTGTCGGCGTGGTAGACGAAAATACGCGGCAGATAGAACAGGCCCGCGAACCACGTCACCATGAAGATTACGTGGAAGGCCTTGACCCATAACAGCATTCGTTACTCCTGTGGCAGGGCGACCGCAACGGCCATGCCCTTGAAAGTGCGCTTATTGTAGCGGCCGCCGGGGCCTGTCGCAGACACGGGTACTAGGGCCGATAGGTGCCGTCGATGGCCTCGCGCGTGAGTACGCCATAGGTGATGGCGCGGCTGCCGGTGACATTGCGCTCGACGATGAGCGCTTCGGTTTCGTTGCGATTGACCATGTCGAAGGCCTCCTGGAGGCTGGCGCGCACGTGAATCGGATAGGCGTCGATCCGCTTGCCCGGAATGTTGTGCAGATCGATCTCCTCGATGTCGGCGTTCTCCTCCTGGCTGACAAAGCGCGCGACGTCGCTGGGGCGCATGAGGCTCGCGCGATGTTCGCGTGAGCGAATCAGCAGCCAGTCGATATTGTTCTCGAGCACTTCGTCGAGCGCAGCGCGCCCGATACGCCGCTCAACGATGCGAAAGCGGCGGTTCATGGCCGACAGCACGCTTGCGCGGCGCAGGTACTGCGAGATCGGGTCGTTGCGATAGTCCAGCCCGCGGCGGCGCAGCAGCAGTCGGAACAGCGACTCGGAAACGGAAATACGGCGCGATACCACCAGTGCGGCGATAACCACCAGCATGCCGGGCAGCACCAGACCGGTTTGGCCCGACAGCTCGAGAATGACCACCAGCGCCGACAGCGGCGCCTGCAGCACCGCGCCCATCATCGCGCCGATGCCCAGCAGCGCATAGAGCCCGGCATCGCTGGCGTGGCCGGGCAGAATCAGGGCGCCGATCGACCCGAGCGCGCTGCCAAGCGCGGAGCCGACCACGAAGGTGGGAAGAATCACGCCGCCGGGGATGGCGGCGGCCGTGGCGAAGCTGGTGGCCAGCAATTTGGCGAGCCCGACGCCAAGAGCGATGGCAATGGCGTATTCGCCCGCCAAAGAGGCGTTCACGGTTTCGAAACCCAGGCCCATGATCTGCGGGAACTGGACCGCGAGCAGGCCGGTCACCAGTCCGGCCAGCGCGATGCGCAGACTGATGCGTACCTTGCCGAGAAGTGGCACGAGCGCGCCGCACAGGCGCGTGAAACTGGCCCCGGCGATGCCCAGCAGCGCGCCGACGAGGGCGAGATAGGGCAGTTCGACCGGGGAGAAGCCGCTGTAATCAGCCATCAGCCGCGGATGCACGTCGGTGAAGGTGAAAGTCACCAGCGAACCGGTGACCGCCGCGAGAATGATCGGGGCGAAACCCGCGATCGTGTATTCCATCATCACCACTTCCATGGCGAAGATCACGGCGGCGAGCGGCGTATTGAACGATGCCGCGATGCCCGCCGCCGCCCCGCAGCCCACCAGCGTGCGCACGCTGTTGTTCGGCAGGCCCAGCTGTCGGCCCAGCCAGCTGCCGGTGGTTGCGCCAGTGTGCGCGGCCACACCCTCGCGCCCAACGGACTGCCCGGTCGCAAGCGCCAGCGCCGACATCGTGAACTCGGCCAGCGCCGCCTTCATAGGCAACACGCCTTGGTAATACACCAGACGCTCGATGATATGCACGATGCCGTATTCCGACGACTTGATCACCCACTCGACGAGCAGGCCGAGTAGCAGGGCGCCGAGCACGGGCACCGCAACGCGGAAGGCGATGCTGGAGTCCGTGAACGTGCCGCTGGCGACGCCGAAGATCTCGAACAGCGGCTCCTGCAGCGTGTGAATCGCGGTATGCAGGGCCAGGATCACCAGTCCGCACAGCCCGCCGGTCGCCGCGCCGAGCAGGCAGAGCAGGCCGAGGCCGGGCGTATTCTCGACGTCGGCGAGCTGTTGGCGCACGGTGTCCATGCGCCTCTGCCAGGCCTCTCGAAACGAACGGCCGTTCGAGGAACTAGCGGCCATGGGTCGATCGAGGGCGGACGTGCAAGAGCTCGTATCCGTATTGCGGTGGTACGGGGCGTGTCGCGTGTGCGCATCGCGACGCATTGCGCGTTATTATGCGCGGTTTCTTCGGTCTTTTCACGAGTAGTCATGGCCCAGGTACAACGCATCGGAATCGTCGGCGGCACCGGCTATGCGGGCGCGGAACTGCTGCGCTTGCTCAGCGCGCATCCGTACGCCCAGGTCGTGGCGGTAACCTCTCGCGGCGATGCCGGTACCGCCGTTGCGGATGCCTATCCGCAGCTGCGCGGCGTGGTCGATCTCGATTTCGTGGCGCCCTCGGCCGCAAACCTCGGCGATTGCGACATCGTGTTCTTCGCGACTCCGCATGCCGCGGCCATGCATGACGTGCCGGCACTGCTGGAGGACGGCAAGCGGATCATCGATCTGTCGGCCGACTTCCGGCTCCGCGACGCCGGCGAATGGGCTGCCTGGTATGGCGTCGAGCATGTCTGCCCCGAGCTTATCGAGCGCGCGGTGTACGGCATGCCGGAACTCAACCGGGAGCGTATCCGCGGCGCTGATCTTGTGGCGGCGCCGGGCTGCTATCCCACGGCGGTCGTACTCGGTTTCAAGCCGCTGATCGATGCCGGCCTGGTCGACGCGGACAGCCTGATCGCAGACGCCAAGACCGGCGTATCCGGCGCCGGCAAGAGTCTCAAGCCCGGCTTTCTGTTTGCCGAGATGCAGGAGTCGTTCAAGGCCTATGGCGTGGCCGGGCACCGGCATCTGCCCGAAATTCGCCAGAGCCTCGGCGGATTGGCGGGCCGCGATGTCGGCCTGACGTTCGTGCCACACCTCGTGCCGATGATTCGCGGTATCCACGCCACGCTCTATGCCCGGCTCGATCAGCCTGGCGGCGGTGATGCCGAGACGCTGCAGACGCTATACGAGCAGGCCTATGCCGCCGAGCCCTTCGTCGACGTATTGCCGGCCGGCGCGACGCCCGAAACGCGGCATGTGCGCGGCGGCAACATGTGCCGCATGGCCGTGCATCGGCCCGGCGCCGGTGACACCGTGGTCGTGCTGTCGGTGATCGACAACCTGATCAAGGGCGCAGCGGGGCAGGCGGTGCAGTGCTTCAATCTCATGATCGGTGTCGATGAGAGCTGCGCGCTCGCGGGCCCGGGCGCGTTGCCGTAACGTGGGTCATTCGCCAGGGGCTTGAATCCCCGACGCTTGCACCGATGTCCTATGATAGTGATATCCGGTTTACGGAATACGAAACGCTTATGAGTACCGCCACACACGCAATGGAAGAAGACCACGCCGCGCTGGTGTTTACCGACGCCGCCGCGATCAAGGTCAAGGAATTGCTCGAGGATGAGGACAACGACGCGCTCAAGCTGCGTGTTTTCGTCTCCGGTGGCGGGTGCTCGGGCTTTCAGTACGGCTTCACGTTCGACGAGAACGTCGAAGACGGCGACACGCTCATTGAAAAACAGGGCGTGACGTTGCTGGTGGACCCCATGAGCGTGCTTTATCTCACCGGCGCGGAGATCGATTTCTCCGACGGCGTCGAAGGCGCGCAGTTCGTAATCCGTAACCCCAACGCGACCACCACCTGCGGCTGCGGCAACTCTTTCGCGGTATAAGCCAGGCGCGCCGTGCCTCTCGTGAGGGGCAAATTCGCGCAGCGCATTGGGGTGCACCACGATGCAGCAGGTTTGCGTAGCAAACCCCGCGCGCAGCGCGGCGCAGTTCGTGATCCGTAATCCCAACGCGACCACCACCTGCGGCTGCGGCAACTCTTTTGCCGTGTAGAGCGGCGCGGCTTTGCCCTTGTCAACGCAATTCGTCGCAGTCGAGCGTGGGTGCAAGAATATGCCTTACGCGTGCGGCAAACGCCGTGCACAACGCGTCGCATTTGGCGTTTTGTAATCGCGGCGAGACGACTATCCGAGGTTGCGGCAGCGTCGTTCTCGTACGATCTGTGCCATCCGGGTGGCTGTAGGACTGGCGAATCGCGCCGGTGGGCCCGGCTAGGCCCATGTCACGAAGCCCTCTTGAACCCGCTAAAAGCTGGGCTCTACGCGCCTTTGGCGGCGAGAGTGCTCGCGCCGTGATCGCCTCCCATCATCGTGCCAAGGCATGCTGTTCTCGCCGCGCCGTTCGTGATGGACAACGAACGCAGGGCGGGATTGGTGGGGCGTGCGGACGTTTGGTTTGCGCGGTGCGGTACGTCCGGCTGCGCTGGGCGGTTATTCCGCCAGAGTGGCGGCCTGATAAATGCCGCCCAGCGGGACCGGCATGCGAGCACCTGTGACGCCCGGCACATTGCCGCCAAGCCCGTGCACGGTACGCATCGCCAGCCAGGCAAAAGCCACCGCTTCCACCCAGTCCGAGTCCACATGGTGATCGTCCGTGCGGCTGAGCTTGCGGGGCTGTAATAGTTGCTCGAGGCGTCGATAGAGCTCGGCGTTGCGCACGCCGCCGCCGCAAAGCAGCAGTTCTTCGTCGCCGGGGCCGTAGTCGTCGACTGCCTGGGCAATCGTGCGGGCGGAGAATTCGCAGAGCGTGGCCTGCACGTCGACCGGGATCGGCGGCGTGGACAGGCTGTCGATCTGGGCGCGTAACCAGTCGAGATTGAAATACTCGCGGCCGGTGCTCTTCGGCGCAGGCCGCGCAAGATAGGGGTCGGCCATCATCTGCGCGAGCAGAGCGTCGTCGACCCGGCCGCTGGCGGCCCAGCGTCCGTCGGCATCGTAGCTGTGTTTGAGGTGCGCCGCGGTCCAGGCGTCCATGAGGGCATTGCCCGGCCCGGTGTCGAGGCCCGTGACGGCCCCGCTGTCGTTCACGGCACGACGGGGCAGCACCGTCAGATTCGCGATGCCGCCGATATTGACCACGATCCGATCGCGATCGGCGCGCGCGAAGACGCTGCGATGAAACGCCGGCACGAGCGGCGCGCCCTGACCGCCCAGTGCGATATCGCTGTTGCGAAAATCAGCCACTACGCGACAGCCGGTGCGTGCGGCGATCAGGCTTGGCGAGCCCAGCTGGAGACTGAACGGATAGCGCGCCTCGGGTTCGTGACGCACGGTCTGGCCGTGGCTGCCGATGGCGTCGATATACTCGGCGCTCATGCCGGCCTTTTCCATCACGGCCAGCGCGGCGCGGGCGAACCATTCGCCAACGCGTTGATCGAGTTCGCCGAACTTGGCGAGAGAAATGCCCGCAACCTGCTGCGACAAATGCAGCAGGTCGTCGCGCAGGCTGACCTCCGGTGCTTCGGCGTGGGTCGCCAGAACGCGCGGATTGTTGCCGTGCTCGTCGAACTGCACCACCGCCGCGTCGGCCGCATCCACACTGGTGCCCGACATCAAACCGATATAGCAGGCCGGGCGGGCCATCAGTTCGATGCGTTGTCGTCGGTGTTTGCGCGGGCCACGTCGGTCTGGGTCAGCGAATCGAGCTGGGTCAGGAGTGGCGCCGAATGCTTGCGAAAGTCCGCCATGTACTCGCCCGGGAGGGGGAGCGCCTTGGGCAGTTCCACGCGTTCCGGATCCTTCGGTTCGCCGTCCACGCGGAACTCGTAGTGGAGATGCGGGCCGGTGGCGAGGCCGCTCATGCCGACATAGCCGATCACGTCGCCCTGGCGCACCTTGCTGCCGACGCCATAGTTACGCGCGAACGACGACATGTGGCCATAGCGCGTCGACAGATGATCGTCGTGGCGGATGATGATCATGTTGCCGTAACCGCCGCGCCGGCCACGAAATACGATTCGGCCATTGCCCGTCGCCTTGATCGGCGTGCCGCTGGGCGCGGCGTAGTCGGTGCCTTCGTGGCGACGGATGCGATTGAGAATGGGATGGTTGCGCGACAGGCTGAAGCCGGAACTGATGCGCGTGTAGTCCACCGGCGTGCGGATGAAGGCCTTCTTCATCGCGCGGCCCTCCGGCGAGTAATACATCGTGCCCTGATCGTCGCCCGCCTCGGCATAACGCACGGCACGCACGTCCCGGCCCCGATTGATGAACGAGGCTGCCAGAACGTCGCCGTCGGCAACCTTGTCGCCGTCCTTGTACAGCTCGTCGTAAACAACGACAAAACGATCCCCGGGGCGGATATCGAGTGCGAAGTCGATATCCCAGCCGAAGATCTTGACCAGTTCCATGATCTGGCGGTCGGACAGGCCCGACTCCAGCGCGTCGACATAGAAGCTGGTGTCGATCGTGCCGGTGGCATAGGCATTGCGGTGTTCGACGTCGGTCAGTTGCATCTCGCCACTGAAGCCGTCGCCAGCTGGCCGGACCTTCAGGGTGTGCAACGGGTCGATCGGGAAGTCGACCGCGAGCACGCCGCCGTTTTCATCCGCTTTGACCTGCATGGTGTCGCCGGCGCGCAGGCCGCGAGTGAAGCGCCGCCCGTGTTGGGGCATATGCGCGATCTTGAGCGAGTCCGCATAGGACAGGTCGTTGCGATTGAACGCGATCGACAGGGTATCGCCCGAGCGGATGGTGATCTCGCGCCAGTCCGACCGGGCGGCCTTTGGCACTTGTACCGGCTCGTTCTCGGTGCTGTCGGCCAGGCCGGTACTCGATTCGACGATGCCCGCTGCCGCGGTGCCATCGGTGCCCTCCAGGGGCTGCGGCGACTCGATATCGCGTTCGGGATCGACCGGTGCCACCGCTACGGCAGCGGCGCCTGCCTGGGTATCGCTGAGCGCGATATCCGCCGCCTGCTGGCTGGATTCGTCGGCTGCCGACACCGCGTTCGGGGTGTCTTCGTCTTCGGCGGGCGTATGCACATCGGCGCGCCCCGGGCCGATCGACGCGTCGACGTCGCTGGCTGCGATCGCAGCCGACGGGGTGCTTTCGCTCTCGTTGGTCGCGGTCTGAGAATCGGTCGAATCGAAGAGGGTGGACTGCGGGCTGGCCGTGAGCCAGGCGGTGCCGCCGATCAGGGGGATGACGAGGACAAGAGCGAGACGGCGCAAGCGCGACGGTGTGCGTGGCTGCTCGTGCAGCCACAGGTAGTCAGTATCGATCTTGCCCATAAAGAGACGCGCGCCGTGCTGGGAAGCGAGGTACGAATGCGGGCGTGCCCCTGTCTCTAGCCCGCAAATATCCGGATAGAAAAGCATAAACACGGATGCTTGCCAAGTATGAAACCGCTAGACTTGTCCCATCAACATATGTATCGGCCGCAACCGGGAGAAGTTTTTCGATGCAGGATATATGGGCGGAGATTCGCCGGGGCTGTGACGAAGTCATCCCCGAGGACGCCTTCAGCGAGCGTATCGCTCAGGCACACGCCGACGGCGAGCGGCTGGTGATCAAGGCTGGCTTCGATCCAACTGCGCCGGACCTGCATCTGGGGCACACGGTGCTGCTCAACAAGATGCGCACGTTTCAGGACCTGGGTCATGACGTGGTGTTTCTGATCGGCGACTTCACCGGGCGAATCGGTGATCCGACCGGCAAGAACGTTACCCGCAAGCCGCTAGACGAGGCACAGGTCGAGGCCAACGCGCGGACGTACGAAGCGCAGATCTTCAAGGTATTGGATCGCGCGCGCACGCGCGTGGTCCTCAACTCGTCCTGGCTGAACGAGTTGTCCAGCGCCGACATGATCAAGCTCGCGTCCACACACACTGTGGCTCGTATGCTCGAGCGTGACGATTTCAACAAGCGCTACAAGGCCAACGAATCGATCGCGATCCACGAGTTTCTCTATCCGTTGATCCAGGGGTACGACTCCGTCGCGCTCGAGGCGGATGTCGAACTCGGCGGCACCGATCAGAAGTTCAACCTGCTCATGGGGCGACACTTGCAGCAGGTCTACGGACAGAAGCCCCAGGCCGTGCTCACCATGCCGTTGCTCGAGGGTCTGGACGGCGTCAACAAGATGTCGAAGTCCCTCGACAATTACATCGGCATCGACGAGGCGCCCGAGGATCAATACGGCAAGCTGATGTCCATATCCGACGATCTCATGTGGCGGTACTTCGAATTGCTCTCGTTCGAACCCGTCGCGGTTATCGATGGCTATCGACAGGAAGTTGCTGATGGCGCGAATCCGCGCGATCTGAAGTATCGTCTAGCGCACGAGCTCGTGGCCCGCTTCCACGGCCCCGATGCCGCACAGCGGGCCCACCGCGCATTCGTCGAACGTTTCAGCCACGGGGCCGTGCCGGAAGATCTCGATCTGCAGCGCGTCGCGGTCGACGATGCCGACGGACTACAGGTCGCGGCACTGCTGCGTGCGGCTGGCTTGACCCAGAGCAACGGCGAGGGCATTCGACTGGTCAAGCAGGGCGCGGTGCGTATCGACGGTGACCGAATCACCGACGCGGGGCTGATGATTCGTCCGGACGACGAGCATCTCATCCAGGTTGGCAAACGCAGGATTGCGCGGGTGCTGCTCCAGGCGGGCTCATCGGAAGGCTCGTGAAGACTGTCATGACAGGGATGTGAAAATTTCTCGAAAAAAATTCGAGAGTTTTATTGACACCTCATTCGATATCCCTAGAATACGCCATCTCGCAACACGGCGAGCCGCCAAAAACCGCTAAAGGATTTGTCGGCAAGCCTGCGCTTATAAGCGTAGAGCGTTGATCAGGAAACTGTTTAACGGAATGTGTTGAGTTGTCGATATCGGCATCGAATGGTTCGCCATCCGCTGTCGATATGTGTCGGCAGCCAAGTCATCGCTTGATGAGCTTGGCGTCCGACATGGCCCGCAAAAGGCCCAAACAAACTTTTTTAAATTAATTTAAAAAAGTTGTTGACAGCTCAGCGCTTCAGCGTAGAATACGCTCTCTCGCAACGGCAGAGACGCCAAGCGGCACTAAGCCTAACAGCGTTTCGTTGCAGATCTTTAACAAAGTGCAAATGACTTGTGTGGGTGCTCCCTTGGGTTGGTTATAAGCCAAGCCCTAATAGAGCATCCAAAGCGTTTAACGCTAAGGATGACTCATTATATGACTTCGGTCATATACCAGTTGAGAAGTAATTAAACTGGAGAGTTTGATCCTGGCTCAGATTGAACGCTGGCGGCAGGCCTAACACATGCAAGTCGAGCGGAAACGACATCTTCGGATGGGCGTCGAGCGGCGGACGGGTGAGTAATGCCTAGGAATCTGCCCTTTTGTGGAGGATAACCCGGGGAAACTCGGGCTAATACTGCATAATCTCTACGGAGCAAAGCGGGGCTCTTCTACCCTCGCGCAGAAGGATGAGCCTAGGTCTGATTAGCTTGTTGGTGGGGTAACGGCCTACCAAGGCGACGATCAGTAGCTGGTCTGAGAGGATGATCAGCCACACCGGGACTGAGACACGGCCCGGACTCCTACGGGAGGCAGCAGTGGGGAATATTGGACAATGGGCGAAAGCCTGATCCAGCCATGCCGCGTGTGTGAAGAAGGCCTTAGGGTTGTAAAGCACTTTAAGCAGGAAAGAAAAGCGCCGGATTAATACTCCGAGCGTATTGACGGTACCTGCAGAATAAGCACCGGCTAACTCCGTGCCAGCAGCCGCGGTAATACGGAGGGTGCAAGCGTTAATCGGAATTACTGGGCGTAAAGCGTGCGTAGGCGGTTGCGTGTGTCGGATGTGAAAGCCCCGGGCTCAACCTGGGAATTGCATTCGAAACTGCGTGACTAGAATGTGGTAGAGGAAGACGGAATTCCACGTGTAGCGGTGAAATGCGTAGATATGTGGAGGAACACCAATGGCGAAGGCAGTCTTCTGGGCCAACATTGACGCTGAGGTACGAAAGCGTGGGTAGCAAACAGGATTAGATACCCTGGTAGTCCACGCCGTAAACGATGAGAACTAGACGTTGGCTGACATAGTCGGCCAGTGTCGCAGCAAACGCGTTAAGTTCTCCGCCTGGGGAGTACGGCCGCAAGGTTGAAACTCAAAGGAATTGACGGGGGCCCGCACAAGCGGTGGAGCATGTGGTTTAATTCGATGCAACGCGAAGAACCTTACCTGCCC